>BNJT01000162.1_pt1:0-165000 | contig 373681 bp, 442 predicted proteins | sample 8540491 | NCBI WGS metagenome assembly BNJT01 (sample SAMD00202455, study PRJDB9452) | human saliva metagenome | host: Homo sapiens | reverse complement strand
TCCCAGGGTACCTGGTAAGCAGGGCAGTAGAAGATGGAGAAGTGAAGCGACGACAGATTCACTGCATCGCTTAGTTCGGAGCGTAAGATGGACATGTAGCGTAGCTACATAAGGCCATCCACAGCGACGAACACCCAGTATCCTGGAGCGAAGAACCGTACATGAGAACTCGCTGATTAAGCTAAGCCTTCTAGAGCCGTTTCCAGCCAAGGTTGTACAAGTAATATCTATGTGTATTACTTATAGGAGGTCTGGGAAGCCTAGGGCAATAGGGCGTAAAGGAGCGCAGCGACGCATACGTCCATTGCATCAGGTTCGACGAAGCCCTAAAGAATGTGATGTACATTAAACCATTGTATTATATGTTGCCATGGGCGAGTGTGATAGGAAGCCGCGGTTAATGGTAGGAGGCAAGCTTTGATATACAGTAACGCGGTGTGAAGCACCTATGTTACTGCACCGTATAGCTGTTGAGTAGCTTTAATGATTTTGTAATTAATGGATACCGCGATACATAGCACCTATGGTATCGTACAATAAACTATTTGAGTTACTTTAAATTATGTAATCTGCTTTAAATAAACCCCCCTATAAGCCACTTTAATCCAGCTTATAGGGGTTATTCTTATATTAAACTAATTTTTACTTGTTTATCTAAAGCAAATGCAATTTTACAGAGCGTACTAATACTTGTATTTGCACCTTGTTCTATTCTTGCAATTGTAGATTGAGGGACACCAGATTTCTCGGCTAGGTCACGTTGTGTTAAACCGGCTGCTTCACGAGCTTTTGCAATTACTATAGCACTTTCTAGATTAGCTGATTCTTTTTCAAATCTTGCTTTTAAACTTTGGATCTTTTAATTTCTTTTCAAGAATATCATCAAATTTGATTGTTGGCATAATATTCCTCCTCAAACTCGCGCCTAATTTGTTTTGGCATGAATAATTTCTCTTTTAGGTGTTTTCTGCGTTTTCTTGGTAAATCCATGTGTAATAATGTATCTATTATTAATTACATGAAAAATATAATGCCCTCTGAATACTATTAGGACATTTAAGACGGATTTCATATAGATTTTTATCCACTTTCTTTACCCATTGCATATATTGAGCAACTAACAATCCTGAATCTTGGATTTTATGTATTAATGAAAACATTTTATCTGCATCAGCTTCAGTAAGTGATTCTAAAAATTCCAAAAATTCATTATGTCCATTAGGTCTTGTATAGAACTCAAACTTAGGTTTCTCCATCCCAATCCTTCTTTCTTACATGATAGCATATATGCGTTCAAACCTCAATTTTAAGGTGACTGTTTATCTAAATTCTTATCTTTACTATATAAATAACTTAGTAGCTTTTTGTAGCTTAAAGAAATAATAAGCTTAATTCTTTAGCTTGGTAATCACTATTCAAGTTTGAAGGTATTTAACCATCCTTAAAGGTCTAGAAATAGGAGAAATCAAGTTATATCATTTATTGTTATTAGGTAAAGGTTACTGATTGAAATACTAGCTATTTTTACAAGGTTTATGGATATGTGATTAAGTCATTTATGAGCATTTAGGATGTCAATTGTATAGCTTAAACTATATATAATTAGCATTAATCAACGTGCTTCAGGATACACCTTTTCCTTATAGCTATGTTATACTAAGGTTTATACTATACTTTCAATGGAGGTCTTATGACTAAGAAAATTGCAGTTCTCGTCAATGAGGATACAATGCAGCGCTGTTCTTGCGGCGGTTGCTTAAAAGCATTTATGAATAAAGCGGATTCCTTTGAGCGTTATGCAGATGAGGATATTGAGTTGGTTGGCTTCACGCACAGTGGTGGCGATCTAGCTAAGAAAATCGAGTCTTTCAAGAAAAAAGGGGTTACTACGGTTCATCTTTCTACCTGTACTCGTGGTAAGAATGAAAATTATGAAAGCATCGCAGAGCAGTGTGCTGAGGCAGGCTTTGATGTAGTGGGTTATACCCATGGTGCTGCCGTTTCTAAAGATGGTAAAGAAGCCGTTGTGCTTTCAGCAAAACCAGTCGTAGCTGATGAGTAATCTGTGATAGATAATCATTTTAAACAGAATAGGAATCTATAATAGTAAAATTACAATCTATTAGGTAGTATTTAGCGTAATCCGATTTATCTTAAATAGATGAATAATTGTTCCACTATTCATTTTGTATTTACTATGTATCTATACAATATGGATAGTGTGTAGCATTCAGTGTGGTATCTATTGTTAAATACTGGCAGGTTACAAACTGATAGTATGAACTTTGTATTTGCGTAAAGGCTATTTGCCTAAATGTTATTTATCTAAATTTTTTTTGTAAATGGTTATAGATCTTTCATGAATATAGCCTTTATTACTCCTTATATTTTGAGAGGTTGAGAGAATGAACAAGAAACTTACAGCGGCTACGTTATCTGTAGCTATGGCGGTGACTATGGCGCCGGCAATCATGCAAACAGCGCCTGTACAAGCCGCATCTGCTGCAGTACAATCACTAGCTGGTGGCGCTATTGCTATGGCTTACGTATCTACTGCTTTAAATAAAATGGATAATTCTGAGCAAGGCCAAAAAGAAAGCTTGGCTCGTACAAAAGAAAAAACAGGTTACTTGAACGATAGTGCAGCTCAAGAACGTGTAAATCGCATTATGAAAACGTTAGAGGCTACGCCGAGCGTAAAACGTTCTTACGTTGTATATGCTAACCCTGATGAGGAGTTCAATGCTTTTGCAACGCTTGGCCGTGTTATGTCTATTAACAAAGGTGCCTTAGATACGTTAGATGATGATCAATTGGCGTACGTAATGGCCCATGAAATTGCACATGGTGAGCACAAAGATATTATCAATGGTGCTAAAAAACAAATTGGTTTATCTACTGCGGTAGGTATCGCTGCGGGCGGTAGCGAAGGGGCTGCCATTTTATCCAACGTAGCAGGTAACTACTTGTCTAACCAAGTATTTACAATGAGCCAAGAAAAAGCAGCCGATGAATTGGGTTTCCAAATCTTAAGTGAATCTCCTTACAATGTGGGCGGTGCAGCCGGTTCTATGCTTGTACTTCGCAATAAAGTGGGGGAACACTATCGTGAAGGGCTTTCACAAGTAGTGGCACCTAATAACCATCCTAAGTTAACAGACCGTGTGAACAATAATATTGCTCGCATGTACACATACTCTGGAAACCACGTAAACGTGTCTAAAGGCGCCGTTTATGTAAATGGTGATAATATCTATACACCAGCTGCTAGTGGCCGCTATACAGGGGAAGAACGCGCTTTCTATATGGCCGGCAAATTAGCTCGCATGTACCACAACAATCAAGTGACACCAGGTTCTGCATCTTATAATGGTGGCACAGTAACCGTTGCGGGCCAAAACATCGTCACTACTCCAAATGCAGATGTAGCATTACAAGTGGCGACGAACCTTAATAATGCCTTCGTGAAACCTGCAGGAGCTGCCGTTAATGGTAAAAAGCCAGCTAAGGTTAAACAGGAAAAACCTAAAAAGGTGAAAGAAAATAAAAAAGCGAAAGACAATAAAAAGGCAGATAAAGCTAAAAAATAATAGTGTTTAAAGCTAAATTAATAATGTTTAATGTTAAAAATAAGCAGGCATACAGCGTGACTGTGGGCTGTGTAGAAGGATAATCTAAATAAGACAGATTATCGTTCATATATTATAAATACAAGAGGACTGAGCAAATGCTTGGTCCTCTTTCTTGTATAGACCGCATACAATAGATACTGTATACTAAAGCTATAAATATTCGGTTAATCGTAAGTTGCAGATGAGAGAGGGGCGCTTATGAATCAAAAGAGAAGCATTTTTGGAGCCTTAAAATGGATTATGTTCAATTATATATTTTTAGGCATTCTTATACTCATTGGCCTATTTATCGCTTTGGCTCCAGATTTGTTAGGTGATGTCATACCGCGACATGGCACTGTAGGTAAATTATTGACGTCTCTGAATGAACGGAAGATTGAGGATAGTCAACATACAGTCATGACTGTACCGGATTATGTACGTCGCGTCGTTACTATAGGTGAAAGTACGGTAGATATTATGGGCGCTATTGGTGGAGAGCCTTATATCGTGGCTACAGATGGATCTCCTTATTCCAGTTCTACTCATATTAATGGCCGTGTAGAGTTAACCGTGGATTCCATTAAGTCTTACGAGCCAGACGTGGTCGTAGCGCCAGATTCTACACCTCCAAGCCTTGTGTCGTCCTTGCGCGCTGCAGGCATACCTGTCTTTGTGTATACGAAAAAAAGATAGCTTTTAATGATATTATTTTAGCCACTAAAACCATAGGAGAGATTTTTTTAAGGATAAAAGATCCAGAACGTGAGTTTATTGTATCTAGACGTAATGTTAAGAAACTTGTAGAGCCCTCACGAAAAGGATAAAAAAGCCCGTTATTGCTTTTATATAATAGCTCTCACGGCGTATATCGGTCGGGTATCGTTCGGGATATGATTGAACAGGTGCACGGTATTGATGGAGCAGGAAACCTTGTGATAACAGAAAGTGGCAAGGATATTAATATGTTATCTGATGTTTGGTGGTACCGAGATCATAAAACGACGGTAGATATGAACCAATCTATGGGGACAAAAGCCGATTTGATTCGCATTAATCCAGATGTTATTTTTGTGCCTACCCGTTTTATCGATAAACTACCAGATTACAAGCAAGATATTGATGCCATTATGAACGATCCGGACTTACAAAATGTAACGGCTGTTAAAAAAGGCTATGTCTATCCAGTTCAGGAACTATTTGTGATGAGCTATTCCTGGAAAGCTTTCATGGCCATGGAACAAATGGCAAAATGGCTCTATGGTCCTAGTACCTATGAGGGCATCGTTAAATATAAGAGTGAGCCGTGATTAACGATAGTTTTATTAGATTGTTATATAGTTTCAGGTGAATAGCTGAAAGTCTATAAGGAGAGAGTATGCAACTAAAGCGTTTATTAATATTATTAGCCATCTTTTGTGGCGTTTTGGTCGTAGCCATTATGGGCATGTACAAGTCTTGGAAATGCTTTCACAAGCGGCGGCATTTTTGGGATGTTGAGTTCAAAGGGTATTTATAAGATGGTGGACGGTACCAGCGAGACGGTCATACTCGATCACAAGGCAGAACGCATCGTAGCTGTTGGTCCCAATGCAGCGGACCTTGCATCTGAATTAGCAGGTGACTCGGTGGTGGCTAGCACTGCGGCACCGTATCAATCGTCTAATGGCGTAAAGCAACGGGTGGCCCTTGATGTGAAAGCTATCGCTGCATTAAAACCAGATATTGTAATTGTAGAGGACGATGATGGTGCTACAGATCTCGTTAGGTTACCGCGTGAGGCAGGCGTAAAGGTAGCACTTCTTAGAGCGCCTAAGACGGTAAAAGAGGTAGAGGATCAAACGCGCAATGTAGGACAGTTGTTAGGTCGTGCTGATAAAGCGGAATCCCTCATTACAACGATGATGAACTACATCCGCGATACAGAGTCCTTGCGATTTGCTCGCCGTGATGACCCGAAAAAGACCGTTGCCGTTTATAATGAAAATGGCTTGTATGGGGCGCCAGACACAATGATTCAAGACATGTTGAAATATGTAAATGTAGACAATGCGGCGACTAAGGCCGGTGTAAAATGGTCCTACATGGGTAAAAAGGACGATCTTATCAAGGCCGATCCCGATGTGATTATTGTGCCTACAGATGTGAAAGCACCGGGCTTTAACCGTGATTCGGTACTTAATAGCTACTATAATGATCCGGCTCTTAAAAATATTAAGGCCATTAAGAACAAAAAGGTAGTTATCATATCTAATGAAGCCATGATGGCTAAGACCTACCATATTGGTCGCGGCATATATAACATGGCGCAATTCGTGTATGAACGATAGTAGGCTATAACGAATAAATAATACATATAATCATAAATAAAAAGAAACGATAATAGAGAAGATAATATAAGATAAGATAATATAAGATAAGATAATGTGATATAATATATAATCTAATAGAGAAAAATAATAGATTATTATAAGAAAAAACCTTATAAAATACACAAAAATGTATTAATATTGGATAAAATATAAATAATATTCATTGACGTATAAATTATATTCATGAACCAATGAATGCCGATAAACATACAGAGTTATTATACAAAATGACTGCTGTAGGTTGATTGAATAAAATGTTATAAATACTTAGAAATATGCGGATTGCAAGGTTAATGCCTAGCAATCCGCATATTTTATATTTATAAAATGCATGAATATTTCGTACAAGAAAAAAAGTTTTGTCTATATATATAGGATAAATGTACATAAAAAATGGATAGAGTGTGTACTAAAAAATGGAATACTATAGAATCCCATTAACCATAGGGGGTATAGGGTTATTGTGCTAATGTTTTTCTTTATGGAATAATGACAATATTAGTGGTTAATCGAAGAATATAGATGATCACTTTTTTTAGTTTATATGTAATTTTATACATCTTGGAGGCTATGATGGAGTATACAATTCACCTATTTCATGCAGGTGGTATCGTTATGTATCCACTTGTACTATTCATGCTAGCAGCATGCACTATTTTATTTGAACGTATTCGTATGTATAGAAATATCGATCGTGAGTTACAACAGCTATCTGACAACATTGATGTGGGCCGAAATAGCAATAGTTGGGCTACCCTTGAACAGGCTGTAAAAAAATAGTGATGATGCATTGAGTAAGTTTGTATCTCCAATTGTTGATTCTGTATATAGTGTAGAAGGTTTAGAAAATCGTTTACATGATGTAGTAGGCTATATGGACGAACGTTTGAAACGCGGTCTCAACTGGCTTAGCATGATGGTAACTATGGCGCCATTGCTTGGTCTATTGGGTACTGTAGTTGGTATGATTCGTTCCTTCGCTGCTGTAGGTGGGGGATATTGGTGCTCCCTACTGTGATTACAGGCGGTGTTTCCGAGGCGTTAATTGCTACAGCAACAGGGCTTTCAGTAGCCATCGTAGCATTAGCATTCCATAGCTGGTGCACAAGTAAAGTAAATTATGATATTGCAAAAATTGGAACAAAAAAATTAGGTTCTATCATGGATTTATATATTAGGAGTCAGCGATGAAACGTAGTTCAGTAGGCATTCAAAAAGAACCGGATATCATGATTATTCCTATGATTGATATCGTATTCTTCTTGCTTGTATTCTTCATGATGAGTACGTTGTACATGAATACAGAAGAGCAAATTCCGCTCAACTTACTGAAGGCATCCTCGTCTTCTGCTAAGACGATTGAACCAATTACGATTTCATTAACGGCTACACATAAGATGTATTTGAACGATCGTGAAATTGTACCAGCTCAATTGGGGGCAGAAATTCAAGGCATTGTTGCAAAGGAACCACAACAAGCATTTATTGTACGTGCTTCTGAAGATATTGCATACAAGGAAGTAGTTAGCATTTTAGATAATCTTAAAATCAGTGGTGCTCGGTTTGTTAGCGTAGCGACAGAACGGAAGTGATCATATGGTGAGTAAACGATATGGCATTCCTTTTATAGCTGCATTGGTGGTCAATTTAGCATACTGGGGGTGTTGTAGGCGATTGGTTTGGTCATATAAAACCACCAGAAACGCCAAAGAAAGATTTGGTCATCAATCTTGACATGGCGCAACCGGAACCTCCTGAGCAGGAGAAGAAACAGCAAGAGAAAATGGTCTCTGATGATAAAGAAAATGCTGCGGGCGGTAAGTCGGGTAGTGTATTACCGGATTTATCGGGAAAACCGACACCGGGCTTGCAAAATCTTAACCCTTATCTAGGTGGCAATGAAGCCGCTAGTATCAATCTACATGGGAATACAGATAATCCTGTAGGTGTTCCCGGCGATGGTGATACAACAGGTCCGGGTGGTGGACCTATTGGTAATGGTGGTAAAGCAAATGACGGCCCTGGTACACAGGAAGGCAATCCTGGGACTAGTGATAAGGAAGGTTCAGGGTACTTTGATGTTTCGGGGTATCGTGCTAGTTTAGATGCTAATAAAGTCATGCCAGCACAAGCTGTACGAAGAGGTATTACAGGGACAGTCACTATTAGGGTTTATTTTGATGGCGAAGGTAATTATATAAGGGCTGAAATTGAGGGGAGTAGCGGCTCTAGCCTTCTTGATAATGATGCATTGGCACTGGCGGCTAGGTCAGGTGGGGCTACAAATACGACCGGAGAACCCTAAATCAGATGTTTTTATATAAGATATGAATTTGAATAATGATTATATTTTGGAATGAGCCTAAATTGAATTAAATGGATTACAGTTTATGTAGGGGATATGAGAAGGTTCATATCCCCTACAACCAAATTCCTACTGTAGTTCGGAGGCTACAAATTAACAGAATTAACATAGTTTTAATAAAACATATAGGATGATAAATGAAATGAATAAACGTGTATATGTGGCCACAATGATGGCATTACTTAGTATGAGTGTAAATGGTTATGCGGTAGATATGACAACTAATCAGAATCAAGAGTCGTCCAATGTAATTAATGTAACCGCCAATCGCACAGCCCTTCTAGATTTGGACACACCTGTAGCGATGAATGTAATTACACCTGAGGAGTTAAAAAATACTGGTGCTACCACTGCTTTTGATGCGGTGGCGACCGTACCAGGGGTAACAATAAATTCTTATGGTGCTGGCGGTGCCGATTTTGGTGGCATGGATAGCCGTACGAATATTCGAGGCCTTGACCGTGGTGCCCTTGTTCTTGTAAATGGCGTGCCTATGAACCTCAATGGCAAAGGTGGACTCGGTTCTATTCCTACGAGTGCCATAAAACGTATCGAAGTAGTGAAAGGAGCTGCTTCTACATTGTATGGTGCAGAGGCATTAGGTGGCGTTATTAATGTTATTACTAAGACTCCATCTACAGAGGGTGGCTCTGCTACGGTTGCCGTAGGTAATCAGGGTGCTAAACGCTTTGATGTGTCTTATGGTACAGATAAATTCATCGTTGGTATCGATAGAAATACTGGGGCACGCAGGACCCATCCACACCGATTCGCTACGACTATGCAGGTACTAAAGGATATAACTACTATAGTACTCGCAACAAGGGCAATTCGTTGGGGCTCTTTATGAGTGGTAAGCTTTCAGATAAGGTAACATTGAATTTTAATCGTGCTGAAAGTAAATCGTCCTTTGGTCTAATCAGTACGGAAACAAATCCGGCTAATCAAGCAAGACATTCTACGACGTATCATTATAAGGATGATCGCAATAATGCTTCCTTGATTTATAAGGACAAGGGTACTACAGGAACCTTGTTCTATAATGACCGTACGATGCGTGGTACGAGCCGGGTGCACAATACGTCCCAAGCTAAGGCAACTGAAACAAGCTATCGCGCACGTCAATATGGTTTTGATGTACAGCATGAATGGGATTTTAGAGATGGTAAGGACTATTTAATCGCAGGTGTTACAGGTAAACAAGAAATCTATCATGCAACGGCTGCTCCTGTGTACATTCATCCTAAACGCAATAGTTATGCTGTGTATGGTAGTTATTCTTATGAAATTAACCCTAAATGGACATCCATTTTGGGCTTGCGTTACACCGTAATCGATGATCCAATCAAGGATCAACATGTGTTGACCCCTCAATTCCAATTATTGCACTCCATCAATAAACAATCTTCCATGTATGTGAACGTAGGGAAAGCTTTCACAATGCCTAGCTTGAGCGATACATTCCGCAGCGTTAGCCGTCGGTATACAGCGGTAAGCAGTAAAAACCTCAAACCAGAAGAAGGTTGGAACTATGAAATTGGGTACAAGCGGATTAACAAAAAGGATGATTGGAAGGTTGATGTGTTCTATATGGATTTTCAAAAACTTCTTCCAATGGCAACCGGATGCAAATGGTCGACCTTTGGTGCGAGTAAATGGCGGGAAAATTCCGCAACGTGGGCATCGAAGCCGAATATGGTAGACGTTTATCCGACCGCCTCAAATGGAACGTGAGTGGTTCCTATTCTAATCCACGACAAAAAGGAAATGAATGAAACTTATTGGAAAACAAGCGGCTCTAAGTTACAGTTTACAACCGGCATTCGTTATGAAAGCCCAACCTGGGAAGCTGGTACATCCTTTAGCTTTGTTACCAAACGTTTGCGCAATCGTGATGGCGGCTTAAATCCTAATATTGCCCTTTTGGAATGCGTATGTAGGTTATCATTTCAACAAGGATGCAACACTTCGTCTCGATGCTCGTAACTTGTTAGACCGTCATAACGTTATCACTAATGGGGATTATGAATACTGGGGAGACCCATTTACATATGAATTGAGTTATACACAAAAAAATTCTAATATTTATTTATAGAGATTTATATAAAATCCAGTACTAATAGGGGTATGGGTTTTTGTACAGTCCTTTTAAATGTGTAATAATACAATTATGTAGTTTTTATGAATAATTAGTGTGTATTATGAGGGATTTATTATGAACAATCTTAAGAAACGACGGACTTCTGTACTTATAGGATTGGCTTTGATGGGATTATCTGTGCATGCATATGCAGTGGATGTAACGACTACCACAGATACTCCTACTACGGTAGCGTCTACTGAAGCAAATGGCGCATCTGAAAGTCATGTCATTAATGTAACAGCTAATCGCATGGCGCTATTAGATTTAGATACGCCGGCAGCGATGGATGTTATTACGGACAAAGATATCATGAATAGCGGTGCTAAAAATGCCTTTGATGCGGTGAACATGGTGCCTGGTATTACATCTTTCTCCTATGGTGCATCTGGTCTTGAATATGGGGCTATGGACAGCCGTGTGAATATCCGTGGCCTTGAACGGGATCCTGATTCTTATGAATGGGGTACCGATGAACCTCAATGGCAAGGGCGGCCTTTAGTTCTATTCCGACTAGCTCTATTGAACGCATTGAAGTATTAAAAGGTGCAGCCTCTGCTTTATATGGCGCTGATGCTATGAGTGGTGTTATCAATGTAATTACTAAGACTCCAAGTAAAGAAGGGGGCTCTGCTACGGTAGGTTTTGGTAATATGGGGCGCCAAACTTATAAAATTAACTATGGCACGCCTCGCTTCTTAATTGGTGTGGAACGTAACTTTTTGGTGCTCAAGATCCAGAAACCCCTATTCGCTCTGATATCGGTGCTTATGCTAAAGGTTATGAATATTATACAGCTCTGTAACAAAGGGAATTCCTTAGGTGTATTTATGAGCGGTAAATTAAATGATAAGTTGACTTTGAACTTTAGCCGTTTTGAAGGTAATTCTTCTTTTGGACAGTTGAGTACAGAAACGAATCCTATTAAGCAAAAGCTTCACTCTACAACATATGCTTATAAAGATACTAAAAATAATGCGTCTTTAGTTTATAAAGATGGCAATACTACAGGTACAATCTTCTACAATGATAGAGATTTGTATGGTAAAAGTCGCATACATAGCAAAAAGACATATACGTTGAGTGATAACAACTATATTGCTCGACAATATGGTTTCGATGTGCAACATGAATGGGACTTCCGCGGTGGCAAGGACTATTTCATTGCAGGTGTACTTGGTAAACGAGAAACATATCGCACTACATCTGGTCCATACTATGGAAAATCCACATCGCAATAGTTATGCCATTTATGGTACATACTCCTATCAAATCAATCCTAAATGGACTAGTATTTTAGGCTTGCGTTATTCGGATATTAAAGACCCTGTGAAAAATCAACGCGTATTGATTCCTCAGTTCCAATTAGAACATCGTATTAACAAGGAATCATCCATGTACATAAATGCTGGTAAAGCCTTTAGAATGCCGAACTTAAGCGATACTTTCAAGAAAATTAATAAAGGCTATGCCTCTGTTAGTGGACGTAATTTGAAACCTGAAGAAGGTTGGAATTACGAATTAGGCTATAAACACATTACTAACAAAGATAGCTGGAAAAGTAGCGCCTTCTATATGGACTTTAAAAACTTCTTCTCTTGGAAGCCAGATAGCAATGGTAAAAACACGATTCGCGTAAACGGTGGTCGCTATAGAAATGTCGGTATCGAAGCTCAATATGGCCGCAAGTTAACAGATCGATTAAAAATGACTGTTGGTGCATCTTACTCTAATCCTAAACAACGAGAAATCGATAAGACTTACTGGAAACAAGCAAATCCAAAATTACAATTTACTGGAGGCATCCATTATACAAGTCCAAAATGGACAGCTGGTTCTAGCCTCAACTTTGTAACAAAACGGATGAAGAACCGCGATGGTGGTACAAATCCAAATCTCGTAGCTTGGAATGCGTACGTAGGCTATCAGTTCAATGAAGATTCTTCATTACGCCTCGATGCACGAAACTTGTTGAATCGTAACAATGTTATCTCCAACGGTGACTGGGAATATTGGGACGAGCCGTTTAACTATCAACTTAGCTATACTCAAAAATTCTAGTACTTATATATGTTAATTAGAACTATACAAGGAGTATCATCATGAATAAGACTATCGGCTTTCTCATAACTTTGATGATACTCCTTTGTGTTTGTCTAGCTGGCTGTGGTCTAATTAAGTCTCCTAATGAGGAGGCTCAGACGCCTCATACGCGGTATGTGGAAAGCCATGATGGCGTTCAGGTAGGGGTGCCAGAGAATCCGAAGCGAATTTTAGCATTATCCTCTGCGTTTGATACGATTTTACTAGGTCTTATAGAGCCAGAGCGCTTGGTGGGTATCAATAAACTGTCTACCTATGAGGAGTATTCCTTAGAGGCTAAACGAGCAAAAGTTGGTAAAGCCTGTTATGAGCTCGTATCCGCTAGAGAAAAATCATAGCCTTTGAAGCCTGACTTAGTTATCGCCCCCGATTATATATCGGCAGATGTTATTTCCGGCTTACGCCACATGGGGATAGCTACTGTCGTAGTATCGTCGGGCTCTACCGTAGAGGGGGTCATTAAGAATGTGACCGACGTAGCTCATATTATTGGAGAAGACGATAAGGGGCGCTTTTACAAGCAAAAAAATTCGTCGAGAGCTAGATGAATTGACGCGATTAGGGCGAATCTATTCCCGCCTGAGCAGCGCAAGACAGTTCTCTTTGTATCGTCTATGGATGGATACACGGGAACGGGCAGTCTCTTTGATGATATGTGTAAATACATGTATGTTTATAATGCACCGAATCGGATTGGCTTACCTCACGGATTCCCTTTGGGGAGGAGCGGGTGCTAGCCATGAATCCAGACTATATTTTTTTATTCCTTCCCTATAAGGGAATGGACAAGAATTTGGCGATCGATATTTACTAAATCCAGCCTTTTCAAAAATTTGTCGGCTATACGTGAGAACCGTGTTAAGCCATTACCAGCAGCTTATTTATATACTATGAATCAGCATATTGGCGAAGCGATGCTCGCCATCATGCATACTGTATATCCTCAGTTAGAAAGGAATTCTCATGACTAAAGAGAAGCAACGAATCATGGCAATTATTCTGATTGGGGTATTGCTATGTATTGTGAGTCTATTGGCACTCCACGTAGGAACTATCATGATTCCTATCGGTGGCGGTGTACAAAGTATTTTAAATGGTATGGGCTTACCTGTGAATTTTACGGAGCCTATTACAGCTGAACAAGAGGCCGTATTATGGTTTATCCGCATGCCGCGCCTCATTATAGGCCTACTCGTAGGCGGTGCCTTGGCGCTTGCTGGGGGCTGTTATGCAAGGTGTTTTCTCAAATCCACTGGCGGACCCAGGTATTATGGGCGTTTCCGCAGGGGCATCTCTCGGTGCAGTTATCGCCATCGCCCTTGGTGTAACATCTCTTGGTATGTTTTTACATGCCCGCCTTTGCCTTTGTAGGTGCCTTTTGTGTCCGTAGGGATTACCATCCTATTAACATGGCGTAACAACAAGCTCGATACGACTACTTTACTATTAGCTGGTGTCGCCGTTAGTATGCTCCTTGGTGCTTTTTACATCAGGCATTTTGACGACGATCAATGAATACCGCTTACGGGAATTCTTATTCTGGATGGTAGGGGGCCTCGACTTCCGTCGTTGGGACCATGTTCTATTGGCGGTAGGCCCCATCACGACGGGCAGTGTCATTTTAATGATGCTCGGTCGTCACCTTAACGTACTCGTCCTCGGTGATACAGAGGCTCGTGCCTTAGGGTTTACCTGTTATGGTGTATCGCATGCTATTCCTGTTCTTATCCTCTGTAGTTACTGCTACTGCGGTGTGTGTCAGCGGTTCCATTGGCTTTGTAGGTCTTGTAGTACCTCATATTGTGCGTCTCTTGGTGGGACCCGATCATCGTCTATTATTGCCTATGGCAGCTGTGGGTGGGGCGCTTTTTCCTCGTGTTCTGTGATACCTTGGGTCGCGTTATAGCACAACCAGTTGAGATTCGCGTAGGTATTATGACAGCGATCTTAGGGGCACCGTATTTCTTATATTTACTTCATCGCTTGCGTAGTAAAGGAGGGGCCCTAATGAAACTAGATGTTCAATCTCTATCCGTTACGCTAGGGGAAAAACGCTATTCTAAAGGATGCATCCTTCTCATTGATAGTGGTGAGTTCGTTGGTATTATCGGACCCTAATGGTTCTGGTAAAACGACATTACTAAAAAAACCTTGCGTGGTCTCTATCCTATCTCTGAGGGGCCAAGTTTTGTGGGACGGTAAAAGTATCGCTTCTTTTGAGCGACAAGGAAATCGCTCATCATGTAGCGTATATGCAACAGTCCGTCAATGTTTCCTTTGATTATGAAGCTATCGATATTGTGATGACAGCTCGTTATCCTTACTTAAAATGGTGGCAACAAGAAGGACCAGAAGATAAGGTCATTGTAGAAGAAGCCATGAAAGACGTAGGTGTATATCACTTGCGACATCGCTCCGTGCAAAACCTTAGCGGTGGCGAACGACAACGAGTATTCTTGGCTAAGGCTTTGGCACAACAAACAGAGGTGCTATTGCTCGATGAACCAACGGCGGCGCTCGATTTAGTGTACGCCGATGATATTTTCCACGAAGGTCGTCGATTATGCGATGAAGGAAAAACTATTTTAATCGTCGTTCATGATTTAGAACTAGCTGCTAAATACTGTACTAAGCTCGTCCTAGTTAGCGATGGTCATATCATCGATGTAGGTACGCCAAGAGAAGTATTGACTGCGGATAACTTACGAGCCGCATTCCATCTATCAGCTGCGGTCTATGACGATCCGTACTTTAAACAACAACGTATCTTTGTATTCCCTAAGGGAACTACGGATATTGAGGCATATAAACAAACAGAGGCTAGTGGAGAGATGTCCATCGATCCTCAGCTGAAATAGACGTATGGATATCTATTGATAGCTTCGTAGATTTCCTGTCTAGCTTACAGATTTATGTTACTATTCCGAATGAGGTTAGGCTTATGTTATATCCATTTACTGCTATTGTTGGTCAAGAAGAAATGAAATTGTCCCTTCTGCTCAATGCTATCAATCCATCTATCGGTGGTGTGTTGATTGAAGGGGAAAAGGGCACAGCAAAGTCTACGGCGGTACGTGCACTGGCGAGCCTTTTGCCTCCTATGGAAGAAAGTGCTTCGGCCATGACCGTTGTAGAGCTACCAATCAATGCTACTGAAGACCGCGTTGTAGGGTCTATTAACTTAGAAAAAGGCCTTACAAGAGGGTGTAAAAAGCCTTTTGAACCAGGTATTTTACAAGTGGCACATCAAAAATATTCTCTATGTAGATGAGGTTAATCTATTAGATGACCATATTGTAGATATCTTACTAGATGTAGCGGCAATGGGCGTGAATACGGTGGAACGAGAAGGGGTAAGCCATTCACATCCATCTCGATTCATTCTCGTAGGAACCATGAACCCTGAAGAAGGTGACCTTAGACCACAGCTATTAGACCGTTTTTGGCCTATCCGTTATGGTTTGTGGTGAACAAGATCCAACACAGCGTATGGCTGTTATCAAGCGACGTTTAACCTTTGGGGATAATCCTGCAGAATTCGTGGAAACCTATAAGGAATCTGAACGAGCTTTGCATGAGCGCTTATTAGAGTCTCGTAAGCTATTACCAACTATTATCCCCTCTGATGAGATTCTCCTCAAGATAGCAAGCATTAGTATCGGCGTTGGCGTTGATGGACATCGTCCAGATATTACGATGATGCATACGGCTCGCGCTCACGCTGCCTTTCACGGTCGCTCACATCATAGATGACGATATTAAGGTAGCTGCAAGATTGACGTTAAAACATCGTATGCGAAGATTACCTTTGAGGAGCAAGGTCACGATGTAGACCGCATCGATACAGTAGTATCTGCGGTACTTGAGGACTAGCTATGGATACATCTGTACAAGAGGCCCTCAAAATAGGCCTTGTAAATAATCAGATTTATAGTGTTGTTATTTCTGGTGGTACTGGTGTTGGTAAAAGCTTTTTAGTTCGTCAGTGCCTCGAGAAATGGCACATTCCCTATCGCCTTATTCCTGTGTATATAGATAACTCACAACTGCAAGAGACCATCGACTTTTGAAGCGTCTCTGCAACAAGGTCAGATGGTGATGAACGCAGGTTTATTAGACGATCCGCACACGCGATGTTGGCTCCTAGATGATGGTCAAGTTCTATCCCCAGAAGTGCGCCATGCCTTATTAGTGGAGGCAAAACGCCGTCAAATCTTGCTCGATCATGACGATAAACCATGAGGATAGAACCTTAACTGACGCAGAATGGGAACTCGTCGATGTACATGTATCTATGAATTCACCGTCATTAGAAACTCGCATCGATGTATTACAACGCGTTCGCGATGAAATCTCTTATGAAAATGATGCGAATATAGGGGCTTTTATAGAAAACAAGAGTATTCAAACGATTTCTGTACCAGAGCCGATGATATCCTTAGCTATTGCCTATGCACTTAAAAGCGCATACAGTTGGTCATGGTGCAGAATATGTGTTGTTACAAGTTATGAAGTCCTTAGCTCTTCTAGAAGGCGGTTCCTATTGTAAGCCTCGTCATGCAGAATTAGCAGCGCTATATGTACTGCCACATCGTATGAAAAAGGCTGAAATACCAGAATCACAGCCATCACCAGGTGAAAATTCCAGTAGCACCAGTGAGCAAGATAGCAGTCAAAGTAATGATACCTCTGACTCAATGGATTCCAATGTATCAAATGACTGTGAACAGGATGATAGTAATAGGGATGAGCTACATCCTAATGAATCAAATCCTAACGAATCAAATGCTAATGATGCAGATGATACTGATATAGATTCTGCTGAAGGTGATGATACTAATTCAAGTGAAACTAATGGCAGTAGCAATTCCTCAGAGTCTAAAGACCGACTAAGAGATAATGCTACTAATGATATGGGCGATATATATGACAAGCTATCTTCTTTATGTTTGCCCGATACTGTTGCCCGTATAGCTAACCAATTATTCCAATGGAAACTAGAATCTTCTAAAAACAGTAGACCGTCAGTATCGCAAAGGCTCAGGTCGTCGCCTTATGACTAAGACAAAGGATACGAGAGGGCGCATGATTCGAGCTTACCAGGATGAACAGGCTCTAGAGGACTTGGCACTAGTAGATACGTTGCGAGCGGCGGCGCCGTATCAACGCTTGCGGGCGGCTACTAAAATGGAACAAGAAAAGCTATCTACTCAGTCCCAGCAATTAAAGCAACAAGGCGGCAAGGGATTATCTTTAGTGATAAAAACCTCAGGATTACCGCCGAAAAGCCCGTGAAAAGCGCATTGGTGCATACCAGCTTTTTCGTAGTAGATGCCAGTGGGTCTATGGCGGCGCGTCATCGCATGGAGGCCACTAAAGCGGCTATTCTCAGTCTCTTGCGAGATTCTTATATCCACCGTGATTCGGTAGGGCTCATTGCATTTCGCAAGGAGTCAGCAGAGGTGTTATTACCTTTCACGCGCAGCGTGGAGCGAGCAGAGCGACTGTTAGCCTCTATGCCTACAGGCGGTAAAACGCCATTAGCTCACGGTTTACGAATGGCCTATACCATGTGCGATAGATTGTTGCGTGCCCATCGGGCGGAACGAATTCAGATTATATGTATCACCGATGGTCGTGCTACCTCTGGTGATTCAGATGACCCTGTATCAGAGTCCAAGCAATGGGCTCGTATAGTAGGCACGTTGCCAGTGGATTGTATTGTAATAGACTCGGAGACGGGCTTTATCAAGCTGGGTCTGGCTAAAGAATTATGTAAATTGATGAATGGCAGTTATTATGCTATGGATACTATTTCGGCAGATCGTATTTTGCGCGTATCGCGGAGGTAAATCATGAGTCGGCTCATGTATATTTCTAACTTAGGAAAACAAATCCAATATATAGAAAAGGCTGTTGCCACTTACCCTGAATTGATACAGGGCGAGGTGGATATTTGCAATATGAAAAAACAGCCTCTCTGGGACGGTGATTTTGAAAGTCGCCTTCGTGCTGCCGATGTAGTACTCGTAACAAACATGGGGGTTGGCTTAGACTCGCCATTCTTAGAACGCCTTGAACGATGGCTATATGCGCATCATCCCAAATACTGGATCGATGTGGTAGAGCCTAAGAAAACGGATATTCTGTATCGCAATATAGATGTAGACCAGCGGACTCTTCTTGAAAGCTATCGCCGCACTAGTGGTGTCATGAACTATGTGCGCCTTATTAACGGAGCTTTCAGTACGAAACCGACCTCAGAATGGGAGAAACCTGACCACATTCCGTGGCAAGCCATTATGGGACGCAATGGAAATATTTATGAAACCTATGATGAGTTTATGGATGCCGAAGGCAATCGGGATTGGCCATCCATAGCGGTGTATTTCTACCGCGATGAATGGATTATGGGGGATATTTACTATCAGCAGGCCTTGTTTGAAGAGATTTATAAACATCAGTACAATCCGATTATCTTTTATGGGCAATACGGTTCGAATCCTCGTGTAGGCATTCCGAATATGAAACTGTCCATGAATTACCTGTTTGGTAAGGATGTATTCCCTTTTGATGTGCTCATCAATACTTGTAAATTCTCCTTCCAGTCCTTAGGGGCTCAAACGTTGGAGGAGTTAAAAATTACAGGACGTACCTATCGTTCAAGGGTATACCATATACATGGATGAGAAATCTTGGGCTCAGGACCCGCAAGGAGTTACGCCGTTAGATGTGAATTTATCCATATCACAGCCTGAGTTAGATGGTGTTATTCAAGGCGGTGTAGTGGCTTGTCAGACCTTTGATGAGCGTGGTCACTATGTGTATTTACCTGTGAAAGAGCGCATTGCCGCCGTCGTTCAGCGAGCCATTAAATGGTCTAAGTTGCGCCATATTCCTGTATCAGAGCGAAAAATAGCTATTATTTTACATAATTATCCGCCTAAGAACTCCAACATTGGCTCTGCCACAGGCCTTGATACACCTAAATCGGTGCTACGCTTATTGGCACAGATGAAGGAAGAAGGCTACATTGTCGATACGGTGCCAGACACTAGTGCAGAATTGATGGATATGGTAACGTCCCACATGACCAATGACCGATCCATGCTTACCGATGAGTTGTTAGCCTCTGCAGAGGGGCGCATGAGCAGTGATGACTACAAAGCGTACTTTGCTACGCTGCCAGCAGACACGCAAGCTACAATGGTTAAAGCTTGGGGGGAGGCTCCTGGTGATGTATTTGTGTACGATGATGAAGTCATCATACCGGGTTTCTCCAATGGCAATCTGTGGATTACGGTACAACCGCCGCGAGGCTTTGGGGAGAATGTATCTACCATCTATCACGATCCATGTTTGCCACCACCGCATCAATACTTGGCCTTTTACCATTGGGTACGGACCGTCTTTGAAGCGGATGCAGTCATTCATGTAGGGACTCATGGCTCCTTAGAATGGTTACCAGGCAAGGGCGCAGGCCTCAGTGCTAGTTGCTATCCTGAAATTGGGATTTCCTCATTACCTAATATTTATCCTTATTGGACGACTATTATTGGTGAGGGTATACAGGCTAAACGGCGTAGCTCCGCTTGCTTAGTAGGGGCACCTGTCGCCACCGATGACGACGGCTGGGCTCTACGATGAGTTTGAAGAACTAGAAGCCTTACTCGATGAGCATAGCCACTTTGAACAGGAACATCCTGAAAGTGTGTCTGAAATTGGAGACGTCATTCGAGAAAAAGCCTTAGCCTGCCATCTTATCGATGAAGAACAAGGACCCTACGATGGAGCTAGATGCTGTTATTACGGAAGTCCATGAAAAAAACTGACCGATTTGAAACATATGCAGATGCGCAATGGATTACATATTTTGGGGCAAGAACCTGAGGGGACAGATTTAGAAGAATTTATTACTGCTATCATACGAACCCCTCAAGGGATATTGCATCGGCCTTAGAAATATTAGCTGCGGAGATGGGGCTATGATTGGACGCATTTAGAGCAGCACAGTGGTGAACTCTCTGATGAGGGCACTGTCATAGCGTAATCATTGACCGTATTTGGAATGAATTACGTACCTTTGTATCTAATGTCATGCATAACCTAGATTATGAGATCGTCCCTAGTCTGGAGCCTTTGGCTGAGGCTATCCTTGTGAGTACATTCCCTAAATTAGGGTGAAACTAAGAATGAGCTCATTTCCATATCTAAAAGCGCTGCAAGGGACTTACGTTGAGCCAGGCCCTGGGGAGTGCGCCATCCAGTGGTCAAGTAGATGTACTGCCTACAGGACGAAACTTCTATGGCTTAGATGAGCGCGCCTTGCCGACGAAGATAGCGTACCAACTAGGCATAGACTTGGCGATCAAGTCATAGCCGATTATATTTTTAAAATGAACAGCGCTATCCGGAGACGGTTGGCATTATCCTTTGGGCTAGTAGCAATTCTAGAAGTCACGGTCAGTGTTTAGGTGAGTTCCTCTATTTGCTAGGGGTTCGCCCTAAGTGGCAATCCAATGGCCGCATTTCTGGGTTAGAGGTTATCCCGTTAGAGGAATTACAACGACCTCGTATCGACGTAATGGGGCGTATCAGTGGCCTTATTCGAGATATGATGCCTACTGCCATTAGCTGGCTCGACAAGGCGGTTGAACTAGTGGCAGACCTAGATGAACCATTGGAAGATAACTATGTGAAAAAGCATATTCACGACGATGTAGACTGGCTCGTGGAACAAGGTGAAGATCCTCTGCTAGCCACTACAGAGGCTCGCCTTCGCATCTTCGGTGACCCGCCACAAGCCTATGGCACTGGGGTAGGGAGCCTTGATAGAAGGTAAAAAAACTGGGAGTCCTAAGCGATATTGCGCACGTATATAGCAAGTGGAGTAGCTTTCACCTACACAAGGATGTGCCACAAGATATGCGATTATTCCAACGTCGCCTCACGACTATGGATGTGACCATCAAGAATGAAGACAATCGGGAGACTCATATTTTGAGTGCTGATGATTATTACAGCTATCATGGTGGTCTCATTGCGGCGGTGCGAACTGCAAAAGGTAGCGCCCCTCGCGCGTATGTGGGGATAGTACAGATCGTAGTCGCGTCGTGATGCGGTCCTTGTCGGATGAGTTTCGCCGCGTTGTGCAAGGGAAACGCAGAACCCAAAATTCATTCAAGCCATGATGAAACATGGATACAAAGGGGCGTCGGATATGTCTAATGTAGTGTCTCATAGCTTTGGCTGGGATGCGACGAGCGATATAGTTCCCGATTGGGTCTATGAAGGCTATGCGAACAAGTATGCCTTAGACAAAACAGTACAAGACTGGATGCGCGACGTAAACCCTTGGGCCTTGCAGCGCATTGCAGAAATCTTGTTAGAAGCCGCTCAACGTGGCTATTGGGATGCAGACCCAGAGATGTTACAAGACTTGCAGTCTTTATATCTTTCCATAGAAGGTGTTATAGAAGGGCGTTAGTATGAAACAAAAGAATATCGATTATATGCACCATACTCATGATGGTACTGCTGGTGGTCGGTTGTGGCCCCTACACAAACGGGGATGACTGGCGCTACACATCAGGTGACAGATGGTACCGGCGTAGCCGTTACGGTGCCTAGCGAGCCCTAAGCGCATCGTTCCTATCGCGGCGAGTACAGAGGATATCGTCTTATCCTTAGTTGATCCGAGCCGAGTGGCTGCTGTGGGTACTGTGGTAAACAATGTGCCTGAGGCGTCAGCTAAGGTAGAGAAACATGTGAAAGCAACTGCTGAGTCCATGCTCTCTGTACAGCCTGATTTAGTATTAGTTCCAAACTGGATGTCCCCCGATGCAATTGGGGAAATGCGAAAATATGCAAATACCAGTGTATGTGTATAAGACGCCGACTACAGTAGAAGAAGCAAAAAGCAGTTATCCATGAAATTGCTGGACTCTTTACACGCTTCGGATGAAAAGACGATCGCTAGCATGGATGCAGATTTGAAAACTGTAGAAGACATAGCAAATAAGCATAGTGGTGAGCGTCCTTTAGTGGCGTTTTACACGCAATTTGGTCTTACAGGTGGCAAAGGGTCAACCTTTGATGACATGACTAAATATCTGAAGGTACATAATGTGGCCGCTCAATTAGGATTAGGACCTTTTGATAATGGAACGAGAGAGGATTTAATTAAAGCCAATCCGGATATTATTATCATTCCGTCGGTGGACTATACTTCTGATGGCACTACGCCAGCAGCGGCAGAACAGCTCTATTCTGATCCTGCGTTGCAAGGTGTTAAGGCCATCGCTAATCGTCGTGTGTTCCTCGTAGACTCCTCGCAGGTCATGAGCTATTCCCAATTCATGACTCGTGCAATGGTTTCTATGGCACAAAATATATATAGCAAGTGATTTAGTGTGTGTGGAGGTTTTTATGAAAGTATCAAGAATGAAACGATTATCCCTCTATGTAGGGTTAGCCCTAGTATTTGGTAGCTCTTTGAGCGTATCTAATGCGTTAGGTGCTAACGCAGGTGATGCAAAAGAAGCGCATACCATTGTTGTTACTGCAACACGTAGTGAACAACAGCTTTCAGAAGTGCCAGCTAGTGTAGGCGTAGTAACAGGTGACGATATTCGTGAGCGCCATGCTACGAATATGAACGAAGCCTTGAACATCGTACCAGGCGTAGATATTAATACGTACGGTGGCGGTGTAGGTTATACGAACTCTAACGCATTCCGTATCAATGGTTCTGAACAAGTATTGTACTTGGTAGACGGCATCAATATGGGCGCAGCTGGTGTAAACCCGCCGATGACTATTTTGAAAGATATGTCTAGCATCGATCGCGTTGAAGTACAACGTGGTGCAGGCTCTACATTGTATGGTTCCGGTGCCATCGGTGGTGTGAGTTAACGTAATCACTGCAAAAACCTGAGCAAGGTGTACAAACTAAACTCCGCGTTATGGGCGGTAGCAACGACTTTAGAGCAATACGCTATTACTAACGAAGGTAGCAAAAACGATTGGTACTGGCGTGTAGGCTTACAAAAAGATATCATTGGTTCCTATAAAGATGGTCATGGTGTGCGCATTCCTCAACACGGTAACAGCCATACTGCATCCTTCATGGTAGGCAATAAAAATCAATGACAAGAACGATGTGAAAGTATCTTACGATACATACCGTGGCGATGTAATGTACTCTGACCATTTAGGTGCCCTCAATCACATTCGTTATGGTAATGAAGCAAATGACTCCTTGCGTGCGATTTGGAATAATAAAATTAGCAACCGTTGGAGCCATCAATTATACTTGATGAATAATCACTACAAAACAACATACGATGGGTACTTTAACAGATGTGAAAACTCGTGGTATCGGCGATCGAGTAACATATAAAGCTAAAAGATCATACTGTAGTAGGTGGTTTTGATTGGCGTCAAGATAAAGTGGTTAACATGGGTGGCGTGAAACTGACAAATGCATCCTACTTTCATCCAAGATGAATGGAAATTTGCTCCTAAGTGGACTGTAACACCTGGTATCCGCGTTGACCATCATTCCTCCTTCGGTACGCATACATCTCCATCCATCAGCCTAGGCTATGATGTAAATGCAAAAACAAATGTATATGCTGCATATAAAGAGTACTTCTTGGCACCTACACCATACCAATTATTTGATGGTTTCAATGGCAACCGCAATTTGAAACCGGAAACAGGTCATGAATTTGATTTAGGTGTACACCACAAATTCGGTAAAACATGGAATAGTAATCTTAGCTTCTTCAGCCGTAGTACGAAAGATAAAATCGGTTGGGTTATGACAAACCCTGCCGCTTTCACAGGTCAATATCGCAATTTCGATACTGAAAAAGCTCATGGCATCAACGCAGATGTGCGTAAACAATTGACTAAGCACTTGTCCGCACGTCTTGGCTATACTTATACTCATATCGATGCAACACCAACTCGCAAAGCAAACCGTGATGGATATGTACCAAAACATGCTGTTAACGCAGGTCTTGATTACAACGATGCTAAATGGGATGCTCATTTGGATATTCGCGGTATCATCAACCGTCCTGGTACAGCGGATAATGTATTCCCGCGCAAAACTTACTGGTTAGCTGACATCAGCGCAAACTACCGAGTACGCGAAAACGTAACTGTATTTGGTCGTATCAACAATATCTTTGATACTTACTATGCAGAACAATCTAGCGTTCGTTGGGGCAACCCTGGTGACTGGTGGCCAGGTCAAGGTCGCAACTATCGTCTCGGCGTAGAAGTGACAATTTAAAACATAGAGCGTTATAATCGCTGTATACAGGAAAGAGAAAGAGCCTTTAGTTAGGCTCTTTCATTTTTACATTAATTTATCGTGGTATAGTAGTACAGCACTATGAGAGTTGTTTTCACTAGCCGATAAATTAGGCATATGTAAATAAGTATGTGTTATAAAACTATAGATTTTCTATAGTAAAAAGCTCTATAATATTATGTATTATATATCTATTTAATCGTACTTTATGTTTTGCTTTGTGATGTATCAGTTATTTACTTGTATAGCAGGTGTTTTGTTACTTTCACAGTTATCAAAACCTCCTTGTTGAGGAGGTTTATTTTTAGAGGAGTTGGATCGAAATGAAACAACCAGAATTGTCGCCGTATATGATGGCTCGCAAGCCGTCTGGCATTCGCTTAGGACAAATTAAATTCTTGGAACGTAAGAACCCGCCTATCTTGGTGAATGGTTCTATTGGTAATGTAATGCGTCCTATGCATCCCGCCATGCAGCGTAGGTTGTTCAATTTGGGCGGTGTAAATAGCCCGTTCCATAATGGCATCGTGCCATACGTGCCAACTACAGGGTACTGATGAATGTCGCGAAGCATTCCTTCATATTTTACGCAGTCAGGGTTTTCGATACAACTGGCCTTGATGTACTCGTAACAGATGGTGCATCGATGGCGATGGAAATCATCATGCTTGGTGTATGTGGCGGTGCAGGAGAAGAGGAACGTCCTCTTTTGATGTTCAATCCATCTTATACAAACTATGATGCGGTAGGCCTTCGCATTGGCCGTAAAACAGTGACTGTTGAGCGTGAACTTAACGAAGATGGGGAATTTGAATTACCATCTGTTGAGACTGTAGAGCAACGCATTATCGATACAAAAACCGGGCGCATTGCTCATCATTCCTTACGATAATCCCAACTGGTCAATTATTTAGTAAGGAAACATTAATTGAATATACTAAATTATGTGTTAAACATAATTTGTGGATTATTTCTGACGAAGCATATCGTGAATTGGCTTACGAAAAAGGGAAAAGAAACATCTAGTATCTGGGCTTTAACAGATAAAGATGTGCCTGGTATCGAAGGCCGCCGTATCAGTCTTGAAACGGCTAGTAAGGTTTGGAATGCTTGTGGTCTTCGCATTGGTGCCATCATTACAGATAATAAATTGTGCTACGAAAAATCCGTTGCTGAATATACGGCAAAACCTCAGTGCTAATACATTGGGCCAATATATCTTTGGCGCGTTGAAGCACGAGTCCTACGCACAATTGCACAACTGGTATGAGCAACAACGAGATTATTACCGTCAAAATCGATCTTTTGAACTTCACCAAGGCTTCAAAGAGGTAGAGCCGGACTTTCATCGTATCTCGTCCTGAAGCGTCTATCTATTTTGTAATCGATGTACGCAAGGTGGCTAAACCTGGCTTTGACGGTGTAGAGTTTGCTTCCTGGTGTGCTGAACACGGCGCAGTAAGCCTTGATGATGGGCCAAGAGTACACACTTCTATGGCACCGCTCAATGGTTTCTATAGCGGTAAAAAGGTGATGATAACCCAGGTAAGACACAGTTGCGAGTATCCTTCTGTGAAAATCCAGACTTATTACGCTTAGCGCCTGAACTGTTATCTAAACTATTCAGAGCTTACGAAGCACAACGCTAACAATCAGAAATATAATCATATAGAAAGAGCCCTCCAGTTGGAGGGCTTTATTACTTGAATTGTTAATTATATAATACTATTAGTAAATTCAATAAAAATAATGATAGAATTATGATATAAGGAGGTGTATATATTGATTAATATTAGACCTGTATCAGACTTGCGTAATAAATTTCCGGAAGTTGAAGAAACCGTTATTACCACAAATTCTCCTGTATTTTTAACTAAGAATGGATATGGAACTATGGTGTTAATGAGTATTGAACAATATTCAGCATTAACAGATCCTATTGAGTACGCCTTGGATGAAGCTGATTCTGCAGCAAAAGAAAGCAAAATTCGATACTCTGGTGCCGATGTATTTCGTCGCGTAAGGGAGCGGGTTAAAATAAAAAAGAAGCTATAAGACTAGATGTTATAGCTTCTTTTTGTTTTATCCCTAGGTAGGATACGTAGGGAAGGAGAATTATTTTTCTTCTTCATGATGCGGTCCCTTAGTACGCATTTCGGCTGCGAGCTGCTCGCTAGGCATAGAGCTTTCCTCTGTTGTTGGATACGAAGTGTCTTCTAAGATAACCGTTTCTAACAGTTTGTCAACCTGATCAGACTGAATCGATACTTCTTTGCTGTACCATTCGCCAAAATCGCGAATTACCTTTTCGTTACGACGGAAGTAGGTATATTGGTCGATTTTACGAGATTCTACAAGTTCCGCATTTTCTAAGATGCTCATAAATGTAGAAATAGACGATTGAGATACACCGCAGCGTTTTTGGATACTCTTAACGCTTACACTGTTAGGAAAATCGATAAGAGTTTTAGTGTGTACTTGTGCACCAAATTCTTTCTCTGGGTGTTTTAGCCACAATATAATATCTAACCGATGCGGATTTGATAATGCTTTCAAGATTCTTAACGGGTCCATAGGGCCTCCTCTTAATTAAAAAATAACGAGTTCCTAACCTTGACCGTGGACTTGCATTATGCGGTCGTATTATACGCGTCTTGCTCCGTATAGGGTTTTTCCTACTTTTATCATACGCTACTTTCACTGTGAAAGCTAGAAAAAACTTATAAATTTCACGAATTGATGAATTTTATTGCACTTAATTAAAAATCTTAGTGTGAAATAGTATGAGCTTATAATGATTATATATACATCCTATAGAGTGTTATATAGCATAATTTCGTAAAATATAGAATATATTTATTTTTTTGCCGATTTTTTTAAAGGTGTTTTACCTATTCGTAGAGAATATATATATACTGTATGAACTTATGTAAGTTAAGCTTTCATTTAAAGGAGCTGAGTATATGGCAATTGATCGTAATGAAACATTTGATGTCATCGTCGTTGGTGCAGGTCCAGCGGGCTCTGCGGCGGCATTGCGCCTCGCAGAACAACGGGCGAAAGTACTACTCATCGAACGTGGCACCGCACCAGGCGCTAAAAATATGATGGGTGGACGTATCTACACACATTCTTTAGAACGTCTTGTACCGGACTTTAGAGAACGTGCACCATTGGAACGTAAAGTGACAAAAGAACGTATTTCTATTGGCACTGGCAATGAAATGACTACTATTGAGTATAGTAATCAAGATGGGAAACCTAATGAGGAATCCTACGTAGTATTGCGCGCTAAATTTGATAAATGGCTCGCAGGTGAGGCAGAGAAAAAAGGTGCTCTCCTAGTATCTAACGTACAAGTTACAGACCTCATCACTGAAGGTGAAGGCAAGAACCGCCGCGTCGTAGGCGTTCGCTGCCACGATGATGAAGTTTATGCTAAACTCGTTATCATCGCTGAAGGTTCCAATACATTGTTATTGGAAAAATCTGGTTTAACAGGTCCTACAGATCCAAGCACAATGGCTGTAGGCGTTAAAGAAGTATATAAACTTAAGAAAGATGATCTTGAAAATCGCCTCATGCTATCTGGTGATGAAGGTATGGCATGGCTCACTTTAGGCGATATGACTGACGGCTTATTGGGCGGTGGCTTTATTTACACTAATAAAGAAAGCCTTTCCGTAGGTATGGTTGTAGGTCTTGAAGATATCGGTAAAGCTAATAAGTCTGTAGACGAAATGCTTTCAGCTTTCACAAGTCATCCAAGAATTGCACCATTGTTGAAAAATGGTCAATTGAAAGAGCATAGTGCGCATCTAGTACCTGAAGGTGGTTATAAAGCAATGCCACAATTGGGCGGCAATGGTTATCTTATCGTTGGCGATGCAGCGCGTATGTGTATGAACCTTGGTTACACGATTCGTGGGATGGATCTCGCTATTGAATCCGGCATGTGTGCAGCTGATGCAGTTAACATAGCATTGCGCGACGAAAATATGGAACGCGTTGCTAGTCTATATGAACGTCAAATCAAAAATTCTTGGTTGCATAAAGACTTGAAATTGTATAAAAACATGCCTGACTTCCTTGCATCCAATCCTCGTATATTCAAGGAATATCCAGCTCTCGTGAATAATGTGATGCGCGATGTATTCACTGTAAACGGTGATGGTGCTGTTCCGATGTTGAAAAAATTAATGGGTCGCGTTCGTGACGTTGGCCTTGTAACCTTGATTCGTGATGCAATGAAAGGGGTGCGTTCCCTATGAAATTAGAAGAGCGCTTGGGCGCCAATAAATATTATGTAGATGAAACGTCTCCTCATATCCTTGTGGATGGCGCTGGCTTCAGCCACGAAGAGAAAATGAAACTCGTAAACGGCTGCCCTGCTGGTCTATATACATTACAAGAAAATGGCGATTTAGCCTTTGACTTCGCTGGTTGTTTAGAGTGCGGTACTTGCCGTGTTCTCTGTGGCGAAACTATCGTAAAAACTTGGAAATATCCGCGTAACGCTAAGGGCGTAGAATTTAGACAGGGGTGAGTGTATGGAGTTATTAGTATGTGTCAAACAGGTTCCAGATACATCTGAGATTAAACTGGATCCGGAAACGAATAATCTCATCCGCACAGGCTTGCCTAGTATTGTAAACCCTGACGATATGCATGCATTAGAGGCAGCTCTTGCGGTAAAAGACGAAAAATGAAGGTAGCCGTGTAACAGTATTGGCGATGGGTCCTCCTCAAGCTGAGGATGCTCTTCGCGAATGTTTATCTCTCGGTGCTGATGATGCGGTACTTGTTACAGACCGCGCTTTCGGTGGCGCTGATACATTGGCTACAAGCTATACCATTGCATCTGCTATCCGTCATGTCCAAAAGACAATGAATCGTCAATTTGAAATCATTTTCTGTGGTAAACAGGCTATCGATGGCGATACTGCACAAGTAGGCCCTCAAATTGCAGAAGAACTCGGTATGGCGCAAGCAACGTATGCTTGTAAATTTGCTGTAGATACAGCGGCGCAAAGCAACTGTAACACGGGAGCACGAAAATGGTTACGAAATCGTAGAAGTGCCATTGCCAGTATTAGTAACGGCTACAGCTGAGCTTAATGAGCCACGTCAACCAGGTCTCTGGAGCTCTATTTATGCGAAACGTTATGAAATTTCCCATGTTACATTGCGTGATATGCCTAATATTGATGAAAGCCGTATCGGCCTTAACGGGTCCCCTACGCGCGTTCGTAAGGTATACCAACCACCTCTTCGCGGTAAAGTTGAAATGCTTCCAAATGTTGAAGAAGGTTCTAAAAAGGTTCTCGAATTGGCGTACAATATTAAGCCAGAAAAAAATTTGCTCATCTATTAGTTCCAAGCGATGCACCTGTTGCGGCTGAGGAACCTAATGATGAAGGTGTTGATGTTAAAGATCCTGCGCAACGGGCTGCTACTGTTGAAAGTGTGTCCGCCAGCGATTTTAAAGCGGTAGCTGCCGCTCAAGGTGATGAAGGTTCCAAAGGAGGTGACCGGTAATGGGTGTGACAAATTTTGATGATTATAAAGACGTCTTTGTCGTAGCCGATACCATCGATGATGTGGTGCATCCGGTTACTTATGAATTGATTGGCCAAGCTCGCCGTATCGCTAAGGAATTGGGCCAACTCGTTCAAGTTATGCTACTTGGGGAACATGTTCAATCCGAAGCAGAAGAACTCGTAGCACATGGTGCTGATATTGTTCACGTTTTTGAAAGCCCTCTTTTGAAATACTATACAACTGATGGCTACACAAAAGTATTAACTGACTTCTTCAAAGACCATAAGCCTAATGTAATTTTAATCGGTGCTACTAACAACGGTCGTGACTTGGCACCTCGTATGTCTGGTCGCATGCAAAACGGTGTAGTTGCTGACTGTACAATCTTGACTGTAGATACTGCAGAAGGCCTTGTAGAATGGACTCGTCCTGCCTTGGGCGGCAATATCTTGGCGGAAATCATTTCTCCAAACCATCGTCCACAAATGGGCTCTGTACGTCCTAACGTATTTAAAAGACCAGAGCGCATTGCAGATAGCTGGGGTCGTATTCAAGTAGAACAATTCGACCTTAAACCTGAAGATATTCGCATGAAGCGTCTTGACTTCATTCCATTCGGCAAAGATGGTTACAATATCCAAGAAGCAGATATCATCGTAGCTGGTGGTCGCGGCATGGGTTCTAAAGAAAACTTTGATAAACTTTACGAACTTGCTGAAGCTATTGGTGGCGTAGTAGGCGCTACACGTCCACTCGTTGAAAAAGGCTGGATTGAATTGCCATACCAAGTAGGCCAAACTGGTAAAACTGTAAGCCCTAAACTATACTTGGCATTCGGTATTTCCGGCGCTATCCAACACGTGAGCGGCATCTCCGGTGCTGACACAATCGTGGCTATTAACAACGATCCAAACGCAGAAATCTTCCAACACGCTAACTATGGCATCGTAGGGGATTGCATGGAAGTGTTAAATGATATGTTGGCGCATCTGAAATAAAAGCTAGCGTATTTGAGCTCTACTAATCAAATTAAATAAAACAATAGGGATACCTATCCTCAGCCTTCATGGGTACGCGTAGCGCCCAAGGCGGCTTCGAATAGGTATCCCTATTTGCTTTCTAGCTGTGGTAGAGCTCAAATATTAGCGTATTAAATACAGATACGCCTACATATCATTTTAGAGAAAGTGGAAGGGACAAAGGTGAGCTAAGTTGTTTTCAGAAAGGGTATCCTCTTTTTATTATCATATCTCTAAATCTATAAGCCACTTTATGTATTCTTTTAAATCCTATCTGCGCCGACATATCATTTAGGGGAAAAGGAGAGAATGCTACGCGTAGCGCCCAAGGCGGCTTCGAATAGGTATCCCTATTTGCTTTCTAGCTGTGGTAGAGCTCAAATATTTTTGTCTTACATACAGATGCGCAAATATCTCATTTCTAAGTGAGTGGGGAGGCATCTATGTATACAATATTTCCGTCGTTTATAGGTGGTAGGGTAGAGTTTTTTGATTTTCATAATGGTATAATGAACTTGATAGAATAAAACGGATTGATAATGAGGAGGCTTTTATGGCTCGTAATGTTTTTGTCACTGGTGCAACGTCTGGTATTGGTCTTTGTATTGCTGAGGCTTATGCCAAGCATGGCGATAATGTGTTGATTTCTGGTCGTCGTGCTGAGTTATTGGGCGAGGTACAGGCTCGTTTGTCTAAGGAATATGGCGTGCGTGTTGAGACTTTAGTTCTTGATGTGCGTAGTCGCGAGGATGTTGAAAGTAAGGTTCCTGCTGCTATTGAGGCTTTTGGTGGCATCGATGTGCTCGTAAATAATGCGGGTCTTGCACAAGGGCTTGATCCTTTCCAAGATAGTACTGTTGATGATGCGGTGACTATGATTGATACCAATGTGAAAGGCCTTTTATATGTAACAAAAGCGGTACTACCTTTTATGATCGATAAAAATGAAGGTCATATTGTAAATATGGGTTCTACTGCAGGCATTTATGCATATCCTAATGGTGCAGTATACTGCGCTACAAAGGCAGCGGTAAAGACATTAAGCGATGGCATTCGTATGGACACCATAGCTACAGATATTAAGGTTACTACCATTCAACCAGGCATCGTAGAAACTCCATTCAGCGAAGTACGATTCCACGGTGATGCGGAACGAGCTAAATCTGTGTACGCTGGCATTGAGGCTGTGCAACCAGAGGATGTAGCCGATGTAGTATTGTATGTAACTAATCAACCTAAACGCTTACAAATCTCTGATATAACCATCATGGCGAACCAACAAGCGGCAGGCTTTATGGTACATAAGAAATAACAGGCTAAGTACCTAGCTTATTAAAATGATATAGGTAGCATTTATTACTTGAAATCCTATATCATTTAGGATATACTTATTAAGCGTGTTTTAATAAATATAATTTTACAAAATATATTTTGTGGAGTATATTATTATGACCTCACTACTAAAGAAATCTTTTTTGATGGCGTTAGCTTGCGTCTGTATAGGTACTTATGGAGTTGTTAAGGCTCAAGATGCTATAGATGCACAAACTAAAGTTTCTGGCCCCCTAGAGATGTCTGTTGAAGCAGCTATTCCTGGCGTTGTTATGCCGAGTCCTGTACATGTGTTCACTACAGTTAAAGAAGCGGCGGAGTATATGAATATTACACCACAGATGCCAAAGTTGTTACCTGTAGGCTTTAATATTCAATCTGTTATAACTTTAGAGAAAGATATATTACAAGTTGTTTATGTCTACGAACCCGGTATAGATCCGTACGTAAATAAAGCCGGTGGTGCTCTTATTTTTATCGTACCTCTACTACATTAAAAGGTGATATCAGCGATGACCATAAGATTCATAAGGTTATAGAAACTGAAAGTGTAGATGGTACAAAGGTTACTTTCAAAGGTGGTAAGAAAATGGTTTATCTTGCATCGTGGATGAAAGATGGACAAAATCACTCTTTAGAATTTCAGCGTCCCGTTACACGAGATGTGGCGAAGGCTATTATCCATAATATTGTTGAGGAAAAATCACATACAAAATAAATGTGTTTTTAATAATTTTTTTATTGACCGAAGGGAGATTATACTCATGGTTAAAAAATTTGTATTAATGGCAGTTGCATGTGCTTGTGTAGGTTCTTACACTGTTGCTGGTGCACAAGGTACTTTTGATGTAAAGCCAGATCCAGCTAAACCTGTAGTTGCAGAACAGGCAGCGCCAATGGTTGGTATGCCAAGCCCAATTCATGAATTCGCTACTATTAATGAAGCTGCTAAATACATGAATATTATGCCTCATCTACCTAAAGTATTACCTGTAGGCTATAATATTGAGTCTGTAAGCACAATCAATAAAGATGTTTTGCAAGTTGTGTATGTTTACCAAGCTGGTGAAGATACAACGCGGAACCAAGCGGCAGGCAAACGTATTGTGTATCGCGTAGGTACTACAAAAGGTGATATCAGTGGTAATCATAAGGATTATCGCGTTACAGCTACAGAAAAGGTAAACGGTACAAAGGTTACTTTCAAAGGTGGCGAAAAAATGGTATATCTCGCTGGTTGGACAAAAGATGGTCAAAACCATGCGATGTACTTTGAACGCCCTGTAAATCGCGACATGGCAAAAGCGATCATTGCTAATACTGTAGCACCTACAGCACATACAGCATATACAAAAATAATATAACAGTCTAGCCTAGTGGGATAGGCATGCGAGCTGTGGTGAAGCACTCGCATGGACACTGTAAGGGTTATATAAGAAGCGGCTCCTCTCATGAGGGGCCGTTTTTGTTTTGGTATGCAAAACTTTCATAATGATAACGATTCTAAATACCTGTATGGGTATATCTATCTAAGCATTACATTGATAGAATATAAATATAGCTATTTTGTGATAAAGAAGGCAGGTGATGTATTGTATCGATTAATACTACAGCGTTTGGTGAGTATTGTAGGTATTTTATTGGTGGTTACTATCGGTACATTTGTATTGATAAAATTATCTCCTATCGACCCCGTGTCGATGAAGTTTAATCTTGTAGGGGCTACACCTGATCCAGTTGTAGTTGCACAGATACGAGAGCAGTTAGGACTCAATGATCCTTGGTGGCAGCAATACTTACGTTGGTTAGGTCAAATTGTACAAGGGGACTTTGGTGAGTCTATACTTTATGCAGTGCCTGTGGCCACGTTGTTGAAAGGGGCGCTACCAAATACATTGGGGCTCGTATCTTTAGCGCTTGTCATGGGGGTTGCAGTAACAATACCTCTTGGTATAGTATCTGCAAAAATATCAGGATTCTTGGATCGATCATGGTATACGTCTAGTAACGTTCTTGGCCTTAGCTATTCCTGGGTTCTGGGTCGGTTTATTATTACTGTACTTATTCGGTGTTAAATTACAGCTAGTGTCGGTAACGAATACCAATGGCTTTTTCTGCCTATGTATTGCCCGCGGTAACCCTTGCTTTATGGATATGTGGCCTCTATATTCGTCGATTGCGCAATGCTATTTTAGAAGTGTCGCGACAGCCCTTTGTACAGGGGGCGCGAGCATTAGGCTTGCCAGAATGGATGGTCTACACCCGTTACATATTCCCTCATGTGGGACTTATGTTGTTGCCCATGATGGGGGGTAACCATGGGCGCTATGTTAGGGTGGCTCTGCCGTTATTGAAACGGTATTCTCCATAAAAGGTATTGGTTACATGATGGTACAAGGCATTATGGCTCGCGATTATATATTGATGCAAGGTTATATCATCTGGATTACCTTGGTGTTCATCGTAATTAATATTATCATTGATGTATTGAGTGTTTGGCTGAATCCGAAGCGAAGAGCCGCCATAAAAGGAGGCTCTTATGAATAGACAAAAAGCCCTATACTTTTATACGTTATGTTGGTATTAGCAGCTCTATGGATCGCATTTTTTTCTTATGCGCTCCCTATATAGCACCATTTGATCCTGAAACGACGAGTATCGCGGACCGCTTACAAGACATTAGTAGTACCCATCTATTAGGTACTGACCAGCTCGGTCGTGATGTGTGGTCTCGTATTTTGTACGGTGGTAAAGCCTCTTTAGGGATTGCTTTCACCATCATTGGCATTAGTGGGGCCATCGGTATCGCTATTGGTGGGTTAGCAGGATTCTCTACACCTAGCATTGACCGTTGGTTATCTCGCTTGATTGATTTGGTACTAGGGTTTCCGAACATGGTGATTGCCATTGCTTTCATCGGTATTATGGGACCTAGCATAACGAATGTAATCATTTCCTTGTGCATTACGAAATGGGCGGAATATGCCCGTATCACTAGAGGCCTCGTACAGATTGAACGCCATGCGGAGTATATTACCTTTGCTCGTATGTCAGGTGCTTCAAATCTACGAATTCTGTGGCGCTATATTCTGCCGAATGTATTGCCACCGTTGGTGATTGTTATTATTCAACATCTAGGTGATGCCATCATTTTGGTAGCCAGTTTCTCGCTCATAGGCATCGGTGTGCAACCGCCGGATCCGGAGTGGGGTGCGATCTTGTTGAGCTCCCGAGATTTTCTACAAACGGCGCCGTGGCTGCTAATTTACCCGGGGCTCGCTATTTTTATTACTGTTGTTTTATTTAACTATATTGGTGATGCGTTGCGCGATGCCCTCGATGTATCTCGCTAACCGCGCTGTGTATAGATGTTTATGTTGAAAGCCTCTTTCACAGAGGCGATGTTCAAAAAGGAGAAGTTATGAAACGTTGGTTATTAGCATGTCTAACTATGCTGTGCATGGTAGCTCTCTTGGTAGGTTGCGGAAGTGATACTGCTAAACAAGGCAAACAAGGGAAGCATATGAATGTTGGTTTGTATTGGTTTGGTGAAACATTAGACCCAACTCACGAGTGGGATGCGTGGACATTGACGCGTATCGGCGCTGGTGAAACATTGGCAACGGTAACACCAGATATGAAATTTGCCCCTCAATTAGCAGACTCTTGGGAAAATGTGGACCCTACAACATGGAAATTCCACATCCGTGAAAATGTTAAATTCCACAATGGCACTCCAATGACGCCACAAAAGGTAAAAGAGTCCATCGAGTACACAATGAAACAAAGTGCTCGTTCTGCAAAAGCTGTTAAGATTGAATCTATCGCAGTAGATGGTCAAAACTTGATTATTAAAACAACAGAACCTAATGGTTCCTTGTTATCTAGCTTGACTGAACCAGCTTTCGTTATCATGGACACTGCAGATCTTAAAGATATAGCATCTAAACCAGTTCTTACAGGTCCTTACAAAATCACTTCTTTCAAAAAAGGTGAAACAATTGAACTTGCAGCCTTCGCAGATTACTGGGGCGGCAAACCAGGTCTTGATTCTGTAACTGTAAAAGACATCGAAGACAATAACAAACGCGCTATGGCGTTGCAATCTAAAGACGTAGACGTAATTCAAAAAGTGGACTCTGCTAACCGCAGCTTGTTCAAAGATGGTTTCAATATTCAAGACGTTGCTGGCGTTCGTGTGTTTATGTTGAAAGCAAACAACACAGAAGCATCTCCATTACATGATAAAGCTGTGCGTTCCGCTATTGCTCATATCATTAACTATGATTCTATGGCTAAAATCATTGGCAATGGCTCTACACCAGGGGCAGCACCATTCCCGCCATCTGCCAATTTAGGCTATGATGCGATTGCTAATAAACCGATGACAGATGTAGCAAAAGCTGACCAAATCTTGACTCAAGCTGGTTACGCTAAGAATGCAAACGGCATGTATGCAAAAGATGGCAAAGAATTAGCGATTACTATTGCTATTTGGGGTAAAGACACAAGCTTATACGAAGAAATTCAACAAGAATTGAAACAAGCGGGAATCAATGTAACACTAAAAAAACTACAAAGTCCTGATGAAGTAGATACACTTGGTACAGATGGTTTCGATTTAGTAGAACGCAATGTAGTGACTATGTCTACAAACGATCCTTACTGGTTCCTCAGCTTATTCTACAAAACTGGTGCGAAATCAAACGTTGGTGGCTACTCTAACCCTCAAGTAGATGCGTTAATCGACCAATTGTCAGTAACATTTGATCAAAACGAACGCTCTACTATTGCAAAACAAGCGCAACAAATCTTAGTTGATGACGTAGCAGATATCTATTTGTTGTATCCAAGTGCAACGGTTGTATCTACTACAAAAGTTAAAAATGTACCAGTACATCCAATCGATTACTACTTATTAACAAAGGATTCTACTATTGAATAAATCTGATTGTATCGTATTTGATAAGGTTACAATTTCATATGGTGCGGAAGAGGCGGTGCGTAATGTATCCTTCTCCGTGCCCACTGGTGAGGTCTTTGCCATCGTTGGTGAAAGTGGCTCTGGTAAATCTACATTAGTTCGTGCCGCTTTTGGCATGTTGAAACAAGCTACCATTAGCGGCCAAGTTTTGCTAAACGGAACCGATGTTTCTACATTGAGTGATGGTGATTGGCGACAATTGCGGGGCACGAAGATTTCTATGATCTTTCAAAATCCCAGCGCCTATCTAAATCCAAATCGCACCGTAGAAAATCACTTTAAGGATTTGTTCTGTGCTCATGGTGAAAGCTATGAAATAGCTCGCGTCATCGACATGTTGAAGTTAGTTCATCTCAATGATGGTGAGCGGATTTTACAGTCCTATCCGTTTCAACTGAGCGGTGGCATGCAGCAGCGATTGGCAATAGCTTTAAGCCTCATCTTGAAGCCGAGCATCGTATTTGCCGATGAACCAACTAGTGCTCTGGATATGCTCGTGCAAGCCTCTGTACTAGACCTTTTAAAAGAGGTAACACAAGCCCTTGGTGCAACAGTGATTATCGTAACGCATAACATCAAGGCGGCGGCGCGCATTGCCAATAGTATTGGCGTTATGAATAAGGGACAGCTCGTTGAAGTAGGCTCCACCGAAGAGGTTATGGCATTCCCAAAAGATGAGTATACTCGTATTTTGTTAGATTCTGTAATGAAAGTGGTGTAGTATGATTCAACTCGAGAATATCTGTAAACAATATACAAACCACAATCATACGGTTCGTGCTGTTGATGATGTATCTTTTTCTGTAGCGGAGAATGAACGGGTAGGTATTGCTGGTGGTAGTGGTTCTGGTAAAAGTACATTGCTTAGGATAATTGCCCTGCTAGAAAAACCTACATCTGGCACCTTGCGACTCTTTGGTGAGGATATCCATTCCATTCAAAATCATACAGAAATATATCGCTCTATGCAGATGATGTTCCAAAATCCCTTGGCGGTGATTCCACCGCGGATGAACTTAGAAGCATTTCTCTTAGAGCCGTATATCAACTATGGGCTTATGGATGTGGCGTCAGCAAAGGACGATATCCGTAAATGGATGCAACGAGTAGACTTGCCAGAAAATACGGTCTATAAATACCCTCACGAAGTCAGCGGTGGTCAGTTACAACGTGTCGTATTGGCACGGATCATGTTGATGAACCCCAAGCTAGTACTCTTTGACGAACCTACATCAGCCCTTGATGCGGTGAATCAAAAGCTGGTACTAGATTTATTACAAAAACTCCATTCGGAACAACCCTTCGGCTACGTATTCGTCAGCCATGACATCGGACTCTTACAAGCCGTAACAGACCGGATCATCGTTATGAAAGATGGGCAAATCGTAGAAACCATCGAATCAAAACGACTTAAAGAAGCGGTACACCCATATACAAAATCACTTGTGGAAGCAAGTTTATAAAGAAATGCCCCTGTTTGGATATGCTATTCTTACTGGAGAACCAGTAAAGGTGGTACATATCAATCAGGGGCTTTTATTTATAAAACATATGATATAACGATAAATTGACATATCGCGAAATTACGATATAATTCAGTCATCAGCCAGATGTATATCATATAATATTCCTATAGTAATAGGAGAAAGAGGCTATAATGGCACAACATAACTTAACAGATACAATTACATTCCGTCGTGGGCTAACGATTCCTAACCGCATTGCCTTGGCTCCGATGCAAAGTCTATCTGCATTAGAGGGGGGCTATGTAAGTAATGATACAATCCGTTATTACAATCATCGTTCTAAGGCAGCAGGCCTATTGATTACTGAGTTCCATTATGTTAGTGAAAGTGGTGGCCCAGCGTACAGGCCTGGCTATCCATCTCAAATGGGCATTTACTCTGATGTTCATTTAGAAGGGGCTAAGAAGATTGCACAAGCTTTAAAGAAAGACGGCAATAAAGCTGTTATGCAAATCCATCACGGTGGACGCATGGCGATTGGTCGCTTTATCAATCATCAAGACGTAGTAGCGCCTAGCGATTTACAACGTAAGTTCCCTGTTCGTGCTCTTACTGAAAGTGAAATTGAAGAGATCATCGCTGACTTTGGCCGTGCTACAAAACGAGCTATCGAAGCGGGCTTTGATGGTGTAGAAATCCACGGTGCTAACCACTATTTACTACAACAATTCTTCTCTGTATTAACGAACCACCGTACAGATAAATGGGGCGGCTCTTTAGAAAATCGCATGCGCTTCCCATTAGCCGTTGTGCGTGAAGTAAAACGCGTTATAGCAGAAGCGGGCGCACAAAACTTTATCATTGGCTACCGCTTGAGCCCAGAAGAAATCCACGGTACAGATATTGGTTATACTTACAAAGAATCCCTTCAACTCGTAGAGGCTATTGTAAAAGAAGAGTTAGATTACATCCACTTATCCTTATGGGGTGGCTATGACTCCAAACCAGAAGGTGCTGATCAATCCTTTGGCTCTCTATTCAAAGCTGTTCTAGATGATGAAACTAAACTAATCATCGTAGGCAATATCTTCAGTGAAGAAGCAGCTCGTGATGCCGTAGAAAACTACACAGATATTATCGCTGTAGGCCGCGGTACGTTGGTAGATCCTGAATTTGGTCAAAAAATTATGGACGGTAAAGGTGATACCATCGTTCACGAAGTAACACCGGAACATGTTCCAAACATGCACCTAACACCAGGCCTATTTGAAGCCTTCACACGTACTGATTCCTTGGGCTTGCCACCATTACCTGGTGCAGAATCCATCTACGACCAACATAGAGGCACCTATGATAACCATCCACTAGCGATTCCATATGCAGAACAATAAATAGAAAACATCAACTAAATTAGTAAAATTTTTAGTTAATAATCGAATCACAATACATAAAACTATACACCCATAAATAACTTGTGAAAGCGAGTTTATAAATAAGAGGCTGTAGCAGAATGCAATAATAACGTATTCTGCTACAGCCTCTTTGCTTATTATATTTTTGTTTATTACTTTTTATAAATTAATTATGCTTATATATGCAGGGATTTTTTTGTTTTTGTGTAGAAATATATAAATAAGATGAAGTGTATATATTGATGTTTAGGAGGTATTGTTATGGAATTCGAAGGTCTTATTAAATCACATGTGCAACGGATTAAAACTTTAAAGAATGACATTTTGACAGAAGAGGCAACAAAGACATCCCTTATTATGCCATTCTTTAGAATTCTTGGTTATGATGTATTTAATCCAAATGAATTTATGCCAGAGTTTGTAGCAGATGTGGGACTTAAAAAGGGAGAAAAAAAGTTGATTATGCAATCAAGCTAGACAATGAGCCTGTTATCTTAGTCGAGTGCAAATCAATTAATGAAAAACTGGAAAAACATGACTCTCAACTATATCGTTATTTCGGTACAACAACAGCTAAGTTTGCTATTCTTACAAACGGTATTGTATATAGATTCTATACAGATATTGATGAAGTTAATAAGATGGATGAAGCGCCATTTTTAGAAATTAATCTATTAGAACTACGTGATGAGCAAATTGCAAAGTTACAGCATTTTACAAAAGAAAAATTTGATCGAGATGCTATTTATGATTCGGCAGAAGGCTTAAAAAAATGAGGCTCAGATTCGACAAATTATTAAAGATGAAATAGAAAAATCCTAGTGATGATTTAGTTAAATTTATATTGGGTAAAAGGTGTTTATAATCGAGTAAAAAAACACAGGCTGTTATTGAAAAATATACTCCTATTGTAAAAAATGCCTTTGATTATATTATAAAAGAAATGCTTAGTAAAAAGATTGAGACTGCCTTTGCAAATACTGAACCAACTGAATCAAGCACCACTCAATCAGACAACGAAGAAATAAATACTAATGAAGAAGTAGAAAGTAAAATTGTTACAACAGAAGAAGAACTTGAATCATATTATATTGTTAGAGCAATTCTAAGTAAGTATATAAATGTAGACCGGATTACCTATAGTGACAAAGAAAGCTACTTTGCAATTATTTTAGACGATCATATTACTAAATGGTTATGTCGTATCTATATCAAAAAGAACAAGAAATATATTGGCATTGTAGAAAATGGTGAACAAATTAAATATACAATTGAAAAATATTAGTGATATCTATGGGTATGCAGATAAAATTGTTCAAAGATTGCAATCATTAGATATGAGGTAAGTAAATAAATTTATTGCTACATTGTTGCTATATTTATCATAATTTGAAGATTAAACTGAGAGAGTCTTATGAATAATTTAGATGATATTTTTAGATAAGGTGGAAGAAGCTTTTAGATAAGTTATATGAAAAGGACCAATATTTGATTCATTCTGGCGGTAATAATCATGTTAGTGAAAGATCTATTACACATAAAATAGGCGCATATCTTACATCCTTATTTGAAGCGTATGATGTGGATTGTGAGTATAATAGATTTGGTTGTGAGGGAAAAATTTGTTGAAAAAAACTAAAGCAGAATGTAATACCAGATATTATTATTCATAAACGAGGTGAAGTAAATAACTTTGTTGCTATAGAGATAAAAAAACTTGGTGGAATAAACATAAACGGTCATCTGATATAGATAAATTAACCGAGCTTACCCTGAGGTAAATATCATTATAAGTATGGATTTAGTATAGTTATTAACAAAAAAATAGAGATTTGGTTATCGCAACAATAATAGAGAATGGTGAAATTAAATATACTGATATTCATATATAAAGTCTTCTAAATAGAAAATGGCTCCTTATAAGGGAGCCATTTTCTATATATTCTATGCAATTTCCGCTTTCAAATCGATAATATTTTTTTGCGGCTACACAGGCAGCGCAGTCACAGAATTCTGCGCCTTCTGCTTTAATGTCTTTAGCGTGTTGTAATAAGTTAGCTGCGCCCTCTTCGCCAAGGCTTTGTATGGCGCGTTCAGAGCGTGCATAGTCGATTACTTCGTCGATAAGTGCAATGTTTTGTTCTGCTACGGATACGAGCTGTTTTGTAAGCTCTGCTTGTTTTTTTCTGTGCCCTCTGCATCGAACCAAGATTGAGCGAATTCTTTTTACAGTTGGATTGCTTTTTTTGGCGCATCTAATAAAGCTTGTACGAGTTGTGATAATTGTGTATGTGTCATGATAATCTCCTTAATATAACTAGTAAATATAAGTTTGAAAAGATGCACTTACTATCATATGAGCACCTGTTCATTTTTATAAGTTCATTATAGCACTACAATAATTTTTAAATAGTAGAATTATTTGCGATAGATACTATCAAATGTGATAGATTTATGATGATAACTGGTATAAATTTTTTTTGGGGAATAGAAAAGAGGAATGCTTTCACATTCCTCTTAAAGCTTAGTTAGAATAAATCTGAGTGGCTACCCGTGCGAGTTAAAGATAATACTAATATGTCATCTTTAATTGCATAAATTAGAAGCCAATCTGGCTCGACATGTAACTCTCTAAAGCCTTCGTAGTTTCCTGTTAATGGATGATCTTTATAACTAGGATCTAATAGCGTTTGGTTCTGTAATTTAGTGATGATTGAATAGAGTTTATTGAGATCTTTACCGCGTTTTTTTGAGCACTTTAGGTCCTTTTTGAACTTATTGCTAAGCACTAATCTCAACATAACTGATTACTCCAATCCTAAATCCTCAATCATTTCTTTTACATTAGCATATGATTTTGCTTTTATTTTTCCTGCTAATATATCTTTCGTTTCTTGAATAGCAGCTTCTGTTTCTGCATTATAACGAGGTTGTTTAGGTTGAAATGGGAATCCGCCTTCCATTAGTGATGTGTGGAGAAAAATATTAATCGCATCAGTTACGGAAATGCCAAAGCTAGCATATAGTGCTTCTAATTGTGCTTTTACAGCTGGCTCGATACGCAAACTGATAGAGGCCGTTTTAGCCATAGTATCACCTCCTATTACTTATATTGTAATGCAAATGCTTTATATTCGCAATCATTTTACTGCGAATTGCATGCATGATGCTTATCTTTTCCTGGACGAAAAAAATACTTATGAATATAAGAATATTAGCTTTTTAGGTGATATAATTAATTTACTATATGTTGTTTATGGGCTTTGCATCTATTGGTTCTATATAAGTTTTTTTATATTGATATCAAGAAACAACGTAAAACTTTTAGCAAGCGATATATAAAAAAATGGCTCCTTATAAGGGAGCCATTTTCTATATATTCTTATGCAATTTCCGCTTTCAAATCAATAATATTTTTTTAGCAGCTACACAGCCAGGGCAGTCGCAGAATTCTGCGCCTTCTGCTTTAATGTCTTTAGCATGTTGTAATAGGTTAGCTGCGCCTTCTTCGCCAAGGATTTGTGTAGCAAGTTCAGAGCCTGCAAAAGCCGATTGTTTCGTCGATAAGTGCAATGTTTTGTTCTGCTATGGATACGAGTTGTTTTGTAAGTTCTTCTTGTTTAGGTGTACCTTCTGCATTAATCCAAGATTGAGCGAATTCCTTTACTGTTTCATTGCTTGTAGGTGCATCTAATAAAGCTTGTACGAGTTGTGTTAATTGTGTATGTGTCATGATTATTTCCTCCTTATAATTACTAACTATAGTTTTGGAATAGTGCATTTAGTATCATATGAGCACCTGTTCCTTTTGTTGAGTTCATTATAGCACCTACAATAATTTTGAATAGTAGAATTATTTGCGATAGATACTATCAAATAGGATAGATTTATGATGATAGCTGTTTCAAATTTTAATGATATAATTTAGTTAATAAATGTAGTTTGTTTGCAGGGGATTGTATCATGAAAAAGGTTGTATGTGCGTTAGCTACGCTAGCTTTTATAAGTTCCATTAATGTTGTGTTCGCAGATGATTTGATGAAATTCCGTCTTAATGGTAATTCTATTTATGATCAGCCCTATGGTGACAGAAATGAGTTTCCATGTCCTGACAGACTCGGTAGTTGTACTATGACGGATAGCGATTATAGAAGCACTCGTAAAGGTCAATCTCTAGAGGTGTTTGATACCCTATATGAGGCTAAGCAACATTTGAACTTTAAACCGCAGTTGCCAAGTGGTTTAGAGGGATTACGTTCCGTACATGTATCCATTGTGGATCACGATGTATTACAAGTTGTGTATGCCTATCATGAGCTTTTAAAAGGAACATATTTTGACCGTGTAGATGATATGCCAAAGTATATTAAGTATCGCGTATCGACTCTATCTGGTAATATCGCAGGTGATTATAAGGATTACTTACCTCAGAAAACAGAGGTTGTAAATGATATAATTGTTACCTATCGAATGGTGGATGATTTTGTCTATCTAGCCTCTTGGGAACATGGGGGGCAGAGCCATGTGTTCTTATTTAATGAGCCTATTTCTGTTGAGCGGACTAGAGAAATGATTAATAGTGTAAGTATAAATTGAGATATTTATTGTACTATCTTTTTAAGTAAGATTAGCTTATTATATACATATAAAGAGCGCCCCTTAACGTGATTAGGGCGTTAGGCTCATCTAAAATTGAACAAAATTATGATGCCGCCTAACCTGTTAGAGGACTGCACTCCTCAATATGTTAGGTGTTTATCGTTGTACTATTTAAGTAGTGCAATGATAGTGACTACTGATAACAGAACTATGATAATTACATAGGTAACTTCATGTTTGGTCATAGTCTCATATGAACGAAAAATAGCAGGGTGGTAGCCCTGCTATTTTTATTATTGTCTTTAGACTGGTTCGTGACGTAGTCGCGAATCATAAAACCACCCGCTATGCGGGTGCGGCAACGAAAGTTATACAAAAAAATCACCTTGCTTAAGTATAATGTAGGTGTTCAAGCCGCATTATATGCAAAAGAAAGGTGATTTTATATGGCAACAAAGACACAGAGCCTTGCGCACACAAAATGGTTATGCAAATATCACATAGTATTTACACCTAAGTATAGACGTAAAGTTATATATAATCAATACAGAAATAGTTTACGTGAAATATTGAGACGTTTATGTGAATATAAGGGCGTCAAGATTATAGAGGGGGAGCTTATGGCTGATCATGTGCATATGCTAGTATTAATCCCACCCAAAATATCAGTATCATCTTTTATGGGATATTTAAAAGGTAAAAGTGCACTAATGATGTTCGATAAACACGCAAACTTAAAGTATAAATTTGGAAATAGACACTTTTGGTCCGAGGGTTATTATGTTAGTACAGTAGGTTTAAATGAGGCTACAGTAAAGAAATATATACGTGAGCAAGAGTTACATGACCAAATGAAAGATAAACTTAGTGTAAAAGAATATGAGGACCCTTTTAAGGGTAGCAAGTAATACACATCCCCTTTAAGGGGAACGTTACGAGTCAATGGCTATGCGGCTTGAACGTAGTGAAAGCCAGCGCCTTTAGACGCTGGCCTAGTACTACGGGCTTATAGCCCGTGAGCAAACCACCCGTTTTACGGGTGGTTCTGATTGAAAAACTATTTTAAGTGTAGTATATTCTAGATAGCCAATTGATAGTTGTGCAATTAACTACAAAAATCCCCCGGAGCGGCAACTCCGAGGGATTTTTGTACATATATATGAAAATGAAGTTATTCATAGTGACAGTATTTTACTTTTTATGGTAGAATAACGATAGAGCAAAGTGTTGATTAAATGCACTAAAGAAGCCCTTGCAAAGGATGCCGGTCCTAGCAAGGGCTTTTTTGTCAGATAGTGGTGACAAACCAAGGTTAGTTACCAATAATCGATAGTAGCCAATCTAACCATTTGCAAATATAATAACTTATTATATTTACCATGATAGCTACAAGAATCGTTGAGAGCGTGTTGATTTAAATGCACCTCCTTTCCGTTACCTGATTTGGAAAGGAATTGGTAACACCTATAGTATAGCAAAATACTTTTTACACAAATAGCGATATACAGTCCTCTTTGTTGTGGTTGATATTAAAAATAATGGAGCTTTTATGAACGCAGATAATTACAAGATTTCAACGTTGCCATATATAGAAAATGCTAGCAATGAGATAATGGAAAAGTACAATATAAAAGCACAATATGAAACGGAACCACCTCATGGAGATGCTATATATTCTATTTCTATAAAGGGGAAAGTATTACCGTTTTGGATTTATGGTAGGGACGTTACTTTCATAGGTAATAGTATGGTTATGGTCGAGTCTGTAAGATGCAAAACCTGGGATCCCATTGAAACCATTATTATTGATTTAGAGAATGAAGTGTATGCTAGTTTAAAGGAATGGTATACAGATATTTTATTTGTTAATAATCGAATAGAGTTTTCCAATCAAGTGGTAAAAATGGATAAACGAATTTTAAATAATTTTGAGAATTTAGAGTGGATAAGCTTTTAAGAGTGATTGCGTAGAGGATTTATTGACTACACTATAGTGAAGTGTTATTCTATATATGACAAGGGATGTCAATATGTGACATAGTCTCATATGAACGAAAAAATAGCAGGGTGGCAGCCCTGCTATTTTTATTGTGCTAGTTACTAACGAGAATGGGGTTATAGGACAAAACGTGTTGGTTTTATAGGCGATGGAGCCAGTAAATTACTGGCTCCATCGCTATTTTAAGTTCTTTTGATAAACTTAGAGGGTGGACAAAATGTGTTGGTAAAAAGTCCCAAAATCCTTGATTTTACTGGCTTCAATAAGGTTATATCTTCTTAGAAAATCGTGTTCTAAGTGGAGGGAATAATCATGCTGGTAAGATGTATAAATTGTGGATTTTCTTGTCAAAAATATGGGAAAACTAAAGCTGGATCACAACGATGGCATTGTAAGCAGTGTAACATCACCTTTACACAAACTATTGATAATACTACTAAATGTTTTCATCGATTTCTAAATTGGTTATTTAGTAAAGAAACATAACAGGACATGCCTGGGCAGGGCCGTACATTTCGTAGACAGATAGCTGATTTCTGGCAAATATGGCCTATGCCGCCCAAAATTGAAACCTCGAGAGATGTGGTATTCGTTGATGGTATTTACTTAGCTAAAAAAGCTTGTATTTTGATCTGTTATGATGGTGAATATGTATTAGGGTGGTATTTATGTAGGTCAGAACAGTCTCGCTCATGGCAAGCTCTTATGCAGCGAATAGCGACCCCCATTGTGATCGTTTCTGATGGTGGACCTGGTCTTAGAAAAGCATTAAAAAAAGTTTGGCGTACCGCCAAGCTTCAACGTTGTATTGTTCATGCCGTATGGCAAGTACATCGTTACACTACTAGGCGGCCTAAGACATTAGCAGGCATTATGTTAAAAAGATTTAGCAAGCGATTTATATAACGTAAAAAAACACAGGAAGATGCAAAAAAATATGGATTCAACGATTATTTAATTGGAGGGTGACTTTTAAAGAGTTTCTAAGTGAAATGACACGTGATAGTCATGATAATTTAAGAGCTACGCATGAACGATTACTAAAAGCCTATAACTCTCTAGTGGTATTAATTAATACAGAGACAATGTTTCGATATTTAGATGAAACATTGGTGTTGGATAAAGAATGTCCGAAGACTAATAACCCTATTGAAGGCGGAGTAAACGCACAACTCAGACGTTTATTGCGTTACCATCGAGGAATGTCTGTAGAAAAACGTATAAAAGCGGTCTTTTAGTGGTGTTATTTACACTCACCAAGACCGCTTTCTGCAAAAGAAATACTTAAGGTAATGCCAACTGATGCAAGTATTTCTAAAATATATAGTTCTATGAATGAAAGAGCCCAACTTCAAGGCATAATTCCAACTTGGGGAATGCCATTTCTTGGGGTGATTTGCATAACTATGACAAATTATCTTTCAATGATTGGGATTAAAGTACCAACACGTTTTTGTCCTATAACCCTTTTATCGTCTAGTTGCCAACCCATTTTCAGATGAGATATTAATAGGTCGAGGTATTACCTCTAGAATTAATATATTCCCTCGTGCTATATTACATATGAGTAGTATTTTTTTACGTTCATATGTATAAGGAGATACTCTATGTTTAACTTTTTATAGTGAGTTATTATTACGTTTACAGAAACAATTTGTATCCGAACATGAATCTGATTTCAAATCTATTGAGGATTTGTTAGAAGCATTTATGACTCAATATAATCGTGGTGATTTTAATAATACGATAGAAATGAAATTACGTGATTTATATGAGGCTGCAGAAGAGGCTGATACGAATGAGAAATCAAGGAAGTTATACAATGAAATCCTTGCATTATGTCCAGATGAAGTAGATGCTAAACGAGAACTCATAGCCCTTGAGTTACATCCAAGCTTTCAAATTTATCAGTTGAAACAGCTAGTAGAATCGTTGAAAAAACCAAAGAAAATAGATTGGAATATAATAGAGACGCGTCCTTATATGCGTTGCCTCATCGACATGGGGATGATATATTTAGAATATAATATGTATAATGATGCGATTGCCTGCTTTACGCCAGTTTTTCACGGAGACAAGCAAGATCATTCGGGATTTCTTGTGTATATGATGGTTGCTTGTTGTGGATCTGCCAACTGGGATCGCGGCCGCAAGGTATATCAGCGATATCTTGCATGTTGCGATGATATACAAAATGCATTTAATCAGGCTCCGGATATCATGTTGCCTATGCATATGCTGTATATTCTATTGGCTTTGCAGTGTGGTGAAAGCAAGATAGCCCATGATGTATTAGCAGATCTTGTTGATGAATATGAAGATATTGATTGGTTATTACAAGATGCAACGCGCTGGAACGATTTTGTAGAAGATCATTTAGAGGCTATTATGTATATGGTAGACCAAGTGAGCAATATAGATTCTGACCCACGAGAATTAATAAGCTTATATACTGCTATCTCATTTTTACCAACTCAATTAGTGGATTTTGAAAGTCCATTATGGCAGACTCTATATGATGCGTATGAACGTGTTACCGGTCGAACTGTTATAAATCGGTACTCTGATGATAGTTATATGGGAAAACGCGAGTCCGCTCATATGAGCCCCGTAGAGGTTGCTAAAGGTGGGGCTTTGCGTGGAAATCCGGTATATGACAATATACGGTTCGGTGCACAAATTACACTTTCACAAGCCGGCCTATACACAGTAGATGATTTTAAAACAATTACTAAACAAGAAGTATTGATGCTACCGGGCATTGGTAAAAAAACAGTGGAACAACTAGAGCATAATGGTGTTATATTTAAAGCCTAAGATGTGACTTGAATTTAATAGCGATCCTAGGATAACGAAGGGCTATTTGTCTTTTTCATAATTAATATAATCCCTTTGATGAGTATCTTGGTACTGATCAAGGGGATTTTAAATTACTACAGGGTTGTACTAATTTTTGTCCTATAACCCCATTATTACGCTAATGTTAGAGCGTTGGGCTAGTTGCTAAATAAAAGAGCTAGAAAAGCGTCTAACCACTTGCAAATGTAGTAGGCGAATATATTTACCATGACGGCTAGCCAAAACAAATAAAATAGCTGCCACAAATACGAAATAGACATCGTAATTTATGACAGCTATTTGGCAGTACATGGTCGATCTTATAGTGTAATTATTTAGTTATATTCTATTTTTTAAAAGCCTCACCGATGGAATAAATTCCGTCAAATAAGAAACCGAAAGCGATAAAGTAGATAAATACCTCACCGGAAGCAATCGGCTTGAATATGAGTAATAGGCCTAATAGTAAAAGAATTAGTGCAAGCCATTTTGCATTACGTCCCATGAGTGATACCATGCTGTCGGATTTTCTTGATTTAATGAAAATAAAGATGGCTTCAATTACCATCCAGATGCCGATTGTGATTGGGAGTACTAATGGTAGGAATGCAAATCCGCCGAATATTAAATAGATACCGAATAGAGCATTGATAATGCCGCTGATAAGATACCAGCCGCTACGTAATTCAGACGATAACGTAAAATAATTTATAATAGAGCTGACCGCACTGACGAAAAAGATAATAGAAAAAAGCCAGGCAAAAGCTATGAGATTAATAACGGGATTTAAGAGTAAGAATATCCCCAGGATAATGCTTACAATACCCGATAAAATAAAGAAGAATTTACTTGAACCACTCATAATAATTCCTCCAATCATTGGTACTGCCTATTTACACTATACGTGAGATCATGGGGGATGTCAAAGTGTAACGATAAAACTGTGTTTTCACAAAACTCACATGTCCATCCTGTTGACACAGTTCTATAGAATACCGTATAATACCTTTATATCTTAAATACGAGCTATGAATGGGTATAAAGGCTTACAGGTCCTGCTTTCAGAGAGTTGCCGGTTGGTGCGAGGCAATAGAGGTTGTACGCTGACACTCTCCCGTGAGCTTTGGTGGCGAATGCAGTAGTAGTCATCGACGGTGGTTCCGTTATACCCGCAACGAGTCCCAATTAGGGTGGTACCGTGTTATGAATATAACGCCCCTTTGAGCAACGACAGTTGTTCTGAGGGGCTTTTTTTTATTGTAAAAGTCTAGTAAAATTACTGATTTGATGTATCTGTGTTGGCATTAGCCGAATAGTGTTGAAATTGGCGGTTTTACTAAACTTTCACAATGGATAGATATAATACAGCGTTATGTTTTATTAGTACAGAAAAGGTGAAGATTATGGATCAAAATCGCGTATATTTCTTCGATACAACCCTTCGTGATGGGGAACAAACACCAGGTGTGTCTTTACAAACTCCTGAAAAAAATTGAAATTGCGAAAGGCCTAGTACGCCTCGGCATCGATGTAATCGAGGCTGGTTTCCCAGCAGCATCCCCTGGGGATTTTGAAGCAGTACAAACGATTGCACGCGAAGTCAAAGGTGCAACAATTTGTGCGTTGGCACGTGCTAATGAAAAAGGACGTACAAAAAGCGATTGATGCATTGAAAGATGCGGAACGTAGTCGTTTGCATGTATTCATTGCTATTTCTGAACTTCATATGGAATATAAATTAAAAAAATGACTCGCCAAGAGGTATTGGATAAGGTTAAATCCGTATTGGCATATGCAAAAAGGTAAGGTTGATGAAATCGAGTTCTCCGGTGAAGATGCGGCACGCTCTGATTTAGATTTCGCATGCCAAGTATTTGGTGTTGCCATTGCTGGTGGTGCAACAATTATTAATGTACCAGACACAGTAGGTTACATGAACCCTAATGAGTTCGGTGATAAAATTCGTTACATCAAAGAACATACACCAGGCATTGAAAATGCAATTATCTCAGTTCATTGTCATGATGACTTAGGTCTTGCTAATGCAAATACGTTAGCTGCTATTAAAGCAGGTGCACGTCAAGTAGAAGGCACAATTAATGGCCTAGGCGAACGGGCTGGTAACGTAGCGATTGAAGAAGTTGTAATGGCTCTTAAAACACGCCATGATTACTTCGGCGACCTTCAAGTGAACATTGATACAAAACAATTTACGAAAGTTTCTAAACTAGTAAGTCGTTTGACAGGTGTCGTAGTTCCACCAAACAAACCAATCGTAGGTTCTAACGCTTTTGCTCATGAGTCTGGTATCCATCAACATGGTATGATGAGCAACCCTGAAACGTATGAAATCATGACTCCTGAGTCCGTAGGGGCTGAAAAAAACAGACCTCGTATTGGGTAAACACTCTGGCCGTCATGCCTTTTGCCGATCATTTGGCAAAACTTGGTTTCCAATCTTTCACAGAAGAGAAAATCAACGACCTCTTCGCTAAATTCAAAGAATTGGCAGACCGTAAAAAACAAGTATACGATGATGATATCATCGCTCTTGTAGTAGATAACTTACATCATAAAAAAGCATTCGAGCTCGTGGCTCAATACTACAAATTGGGTGAAAAAAAGGCTACGCCTATGCTGACGTTCGCCTCATGACCCCAGAAGGTGAAAAAGCCGATGCTGCCGTAGGTGATGGTCCAGTAGACGCATCCCTTAAAGCAGTTGAACGTGTGGTTGGCTTGCCAATTAGCTTAAAAGATTACCAAATCCGCGCCATCACAGCCGGTAAAGATGCCCTTGGGGAAGCAACCCTTAAGGTAGAATACAACGGTCGCTTGTACCATGGTCGTGGTATTAGCACCGATATCGTTAAATCAAGTGTGAATGCATACATTAATGCAGTTAACTCAGTATTCCTAGCTATGGAGCTAGAACAACAGGAGGAAGAATAATATGGGTATGACCATTACTGAAAAGAATATGGCTCGCCACGCGGGTCTTGATGTTGTAAAGCCAGGCCAAATCATCGAATGTCATTTGGACGCTGTTTTGATGAACGACATCACATTCCCACCAGCGCGTAAAGAGTTCTTGAAAATCAGCAAACCTGTATTTGACCGTCATAAAATCTACTTGGTGCCTGACCATTTCACACCAAATAAAGATATTCAATCTGCTACACAAGCGAAAGTCATGCGCGACTTCGTACGCGAACATGGCATTACAAACTACTTTGAAGTAGGTAGAATGGGTATCGAGCACGTTATTTTGCCAGAAAAAGGTCTTATCGGCCCTGGGGAAATGATGATCGGTGCTGACTCCCACACTTGTACATATGGTGCGGTAAATGCATTTTCCACAGGCGTAGGCTCTACTGATGCGGGCGTTGCTATGGCAGAAGGTAAAACTTGGTTCAAAGTACCTGAAACAATTAAGGTTGAACTTATCGGCAAACCTAATAAATGGGTAACTGGTAAAGACGTAATCCTTGATTTAATCGGTAAAATCGGCGTAGATGGCGCTCGTTACATGGCCCTTGAATTCGCTGGTGAAGGCGTACAACATATGACTATGGCTGACCGTCTTACAATCTGTAACATGGCTATCGAAGCTGGCGGTAAATGTGGCGTATTCCCATATGATGAAATTACTGAAGCATACATTAAAGGCCGCGTAAATCGTCCTGTTGAACCAATCGCTCCAGATGCTGATGCAGTATATGCTCAAACAATTACCATTGACTTGTCTAAATTGCAACCAGTGGTAGCATTCCCTCATTTGCCATCTAACACACATTACATCAACGAAATCGACAAAGATATTAAAATCGACCAAGTTATTATCGGTTCCTGTACAAATGGCCGTTACGAAGACTTGGTGGCAGCTGCGGAAATCTTTAAAGGTCGCAAGGTGGCTCCATTCGTTCGTTGTATCGTAATCCCTGGTTCCCAAGATGTATATGACCAAGCGTTGAAAGATGGATTACTAGATATCTTCATTCAATCTGACTGTGCTGTGTCCACGCCAACATGTGGTCCATGCCTTGGCGGTTACATGGGTATCATGGCTGAAGGGGAACGCACAGTTTCTACAACAAACCGTAACTTCCGTGGTCGTATGGGTCACGTTGATTCTGAAGTATATTTGGCAAGCCCTTACGTGGCGGCAGCGAGTGCTGTATTAGGCCGCATTGCAGGCCCTGAGGAGGTTTAATATGGATTTTGAAAGCAAAAAAATCTGGCGCTACGGCGACGATGTAGATACAGACGTAATCATTCCAGCTCGTTACTTGGCGATTGCTGACTGGAATGAATTGGCGGAACATGCGATGGAAGATATTGATACTACATTCGCGCCAAATGTGAAAGCTGGCGAAATCATGGTAGCTGGCAAAAACTTTGGCTGTGGTTCCTCCCGTGAACACGCACCAGGCGTTATCAAAGCAAAAGGCGTGCCTGTAATCGTAGCACACTCCTTTGCACGTATCTTCTTCCGTAATGCTATCAACATCGGTTTACCAGTAGTTGAAATCGGTGAACAAGTCGATCGTATCGACGCTGGTGATGCAATCGGCGTGGACTTGTCTAAAGGTATCGTGTATAACTTGACTAAAAACGAACAATACCAAGGCACTGAATTGCCACAATTCATTCAAGATATTGCGGCAGCTGGTGGTCTAGTGAACTTTGCGAAAAATCGCAAGTAGACTTTAATACGAGGCTCGAGCTGGCATATGCCTCTCGAGCCTCCAAAGCGAGCTAAGTCGGTCTCAAGGCATATGCCAGCTCTTGTTCCATTAAGTGCTATTGCGATTTCTTCGCAAAGGGCACTGGGGGAGAGTATGAGATTTGCAATCTTTTACTATATATTGGAGAGGTAAGATGAGCGAAAAGAATATCGTATTGATTCCTGGTGATGGTATCGGTACTGAGATTATTGCTGCAGCGAAGGCTGTGTGTGATGTGGCTTTTGAGAAAGCCGGTGTAAAGGTTAATTGGATTGATAAAAAAGCGGGCGGTGCGTCTATTGATGCATACGGTGTGCCTTTGACTGAGGATACGATCGAGGCTTGTAAAGCCGCTGATGCTGTATTGCTTGGTGCTGTAGGCGGTCCTAAATGGGATAATGTAGATCCTTCTATCCGTCCTGAAAAAGCAATCCTTGGCCTTCGTAAGGAGCTTGGTTTGTTCTGTAACTTGCGTCCTGTAAAAATCTATCCTTCTTTGCAAGAGTATTCCCCACTTAAAAAGGAACTCGTGCAAGATGTAGATTTCGTTATCGTTCGTGAGTTGACTGGCGGTATTTACTTCGGTGAACGCGAAGAGGCACAAGGTGAAGGTGCTAACGAGTTCGCTTGGGATAAAGAAACTTACAGCCGTTACGAAGTAGAGCGCATCATGGATATTGCTATGGAAACAGCTCGTAAACGTAACAAAAAGGTTGTGTCCGTAGATAAAGCAAACGTATTAGCGTCTTCTCGTTTGTGGCGTAAAATCGCTCAAGAGAAAGCTGTAGCTAATCCAGATATCACAACAGATTACTTCTATGTAGATAATACAGCGATGCAACTCGTTGTAAATCCTGCACAATTCGACGTTATCGTAACAACAAACTTGTTTGGCGACATCTTGTCCGACGAAGGCGCTGTTATCTCCGGTTCCATCGGGCTTTTACCATCTGCATCCATGGGTACAGGTACAGCATTGTACGAACCAATCCACGGTTCCGCACCAGACATTATGGGCCAAAAACTTGGCGAACCCATTGGGCACAATCTTGTCCGCAGCTATGATGTGCCGTCATTCCCTTGATTTACCTCAAGTGGCTGACGCTATTGAAAAAGCTGTTGAACAAGTCCTTGTTGATGGTTACCGCACTGGCGATATCTACCGTGAAGGTTTAAAACGCGTAGGTACTACAGAAATGGCGCAAGCTGTAATCGAACGTTTATAAAAGACGGAATATGGTTTCATAAAGTTTATAATGTAAAATAAATCATTTCTTAATCGTACTATATGCGTTATAATGTAGACGATTTATGTATTTTTATTAAATTAGAGAGGGTTGGGATGCCCTCTCTTTTTGCAGGGAGGTATTATGTTACCATATTTTTTACTTGCCTTATCTATAGGGCTTGAGTTATTTGCTACGACTATGTTGAAAGCCTCTGATGGTTTTACGAGACCATTACAGACCGTTGCTTGTGTACTTGGTTATGTAGGATCTTTCTATACATTGACGCATGTACTGAAATATATTCCCCTTAGCGTTACCTATGCTACGTGGTCTGGGGTAGGCCTTGTGGTGACAGCTCTTATTTCTGTCTTTATCTTTAGTGAGGGCTATAATATTTACACTATTTTGGGGATCGGTCTTATTGTAGTTGGCGTAGTAATCCTAAACCTGTGGGGAAGTGTAGGAAGCTAAAATTATTTGTGGTCTCTATATCGCAAATTAGAATATTGTAGATGTAGATGTAGATGTAGATGTAGATGTAGATGTAGATGTATAGGCGAGACATTTTTTAAGGAGGCCTTTATGAATTCTTCGATGTATCGAAATTTAACTATTACTGCTTTGTTGATGGCATTAGCCATTATGATTCCTATTATGATGCCCTTGAAAGTTGTCATTCCACCGGCTTCGTATACATTGGCTAGCCACGTGCCTATATTTTTAGCAATGTTCCTGTCTCGTAAGATGACTGCATGTGTTGTAATCGGTTCTACGCTAGGTTTCTTCGTAGCGGGCTTCCCGATTGTTATCGTTATGCGCGCTGCCTCTCATATTATCTTTGCCTTGATGGGCGCTTACTATATTAAACATCACCCCGGCGTACTAACAGGAGCTCTATCCTTTGGTGTGTTCAACCTTGTTTGTGCCATCGTTCACGCCATTGGCGAAGTGCTCGCATGTCTCTTGTTCTATACTACAACTACAGTGCCAAATATTGACCTTATCTATGTCGTATTTGTTCTTGTTGGCGGCGGTACCATCATTCATAGTTTGGTTGATGGATATATTTCCTTATATATCTATAAAGCTATTCCAGGATTGTCTCAACCAGATAATAAATAATCAGGCGTTATTCTGAATTATCTAGCAGAAGCATAAATAATCCGCTATTTAAACTGCATATAGTCGTAACCATTCATGGGGTATCAATATATACTAATGTATAGTATTTGAATACCTATGAGTGGTTTTTTTATATTAATTCTTAAATCTGTACCTGCAGATACGGACTATTTCTTCTGAATTCGATATAATAGAACTATAGTTAATGACCGATTCGTGTTATATCGTTCGATGTAACATTTGGGCCATATATTTGGTTGTACTGGTGAAAGTTCCACATATTCCTTGGTTCTAAAATATATTAGGAGTAAGGTAAGTACCTATACTTTCACAGAAAACGGAGGTTATTATGAGAAAGCACATTAAAAATAACGTATCTTGGGTGGGGAAAATCGACTGGGAATTGAATGAGTTCCACGGTTCTGATTACAGCATTAACAATGGTTCCAGCCAAAATGCGTACTTGATTGAAGAGGAGAAAACAGTCCTCATCGATACGGTGTGGAAACCTCATTCCTCAGAGTTTATCGATAATTTGGAAGCTGAAATCGATTTGAATAAGATTGATTTCATCGTATGTAACCACGGCGAAGTGGATCACAGCGGTTCCTTGCCTGCATTGATGGAAAAAATTCCTAATACTCCAATTTATTGTACGGAAAATGCCGTTAAGTCCTTGGTGGGGCAATATCATCATTCGGAATGGAATTTAAAGTTGTTAAAACAGGTGATTCTGTAGATATCGGCAATGGTAAATCCTTAGTATTCGTAGAAATGCGCATGCTTCATTGGCCTGATTCCATGGCAACCTATATGACTGGCGATAATATTTTGTTTTCTAACGATGCGTTCGGTCAACATTACGCGGTAGAAGAATTATGGGCCGATAAGGCTGATCAATGTCGTTTGTGGGCAGAGGCGATGAAATATTACGCTAATATTTTGAATCCATACTCTCCATTGGTAAAAAGCTAAAAATTGAAGAAATTCAAAAACTCAACTTACCAATCGATATCATCGCTACTAGCCACGGTGCTATTTGGCGTGAAAACCCAATGCAAATCGTTGAAAAATACTACGAATGGTCTCAAGCGTACCAAGAAGACCAAATCACAGTGGTGTACGATACAATGTGGGATGGCACAAAGAAATTAGCTCATAAGATAGCTGAAGAAATTTCTAAGCAAGCTCCAGATACGCGTGTTAAAAATCTACAACATTAGTAAAACCAATAAAAAAATGACATCATGACAGAAGTATTTAAGTCTAAAAGCGATCGCAGTAGGCTCTCCAACAACAGGGAATAGCGTACTGTCCAGTGTAGCTGGTTGGCTTGACTTCTTGCGGGAGTTAAAGTTTAAAAATAAAAAGGCCGCTGTATTTGGTACTTATGGTTGGTCTGGTGAATCTACGAAAGTCCTTCGTGAAGAGTTAACTAAATATGGTTTTGCTGTAGTAGAACCAGAAATTAAATGTAACTGGAATCCTGACGCTTCTGATCTTAATAAGGCGGAAGAACTGGTAAGTGCATTATTAGCATAATTTAATATAAAAATTTGAGTAAGCCTCTTGTTTTCTTTAGAAAAGCTAGGAGGCTTACTTTTATTTTAGCTGTGTATACATAAAACATTGGATATTCAAAGGAAAAATTGTAGACTTTATTCCTTTAAAGCTTTAGCTGTGATATGTATATATGTTGATGTGTATAGTTGTATATTGATTAAATATAAATTATAAAAATAAGTATAAAATGAAAGAATAATGATTTAATATGCATAAAAAGTAAATTTCACCAATAGTTCATGAACACGGAGTGAATGAGGGTTATTGAGAGTTTATGGTATATTCTGAATACTTATAGAATGATTAATTATTTATAAGTTATACGATTTATTATGTGAGAAACACTTACATTATTGTGATTATTTTTCACTCATAAGAAAAAAATAATGAATGTACCGGATAGCTTAAAAAGGCTAGTAATAAAAGCTATTTTTTTGGGATATATGAAGACTTATTAATGAACTTTATGAATGAAAAAAAGGGTTGTGTATATCGTATAACTTTGATATGCTATGCGGGTAATGAACAATATAAATTTTTCTTAAACTGAAATGGACGTATTTATTTGAGAGATTAATTAGAAATATTTCCTGATTAGCCCGAGGAGAGAGGCGGAACACTTAGAGAGGTTGAAAAATTGTATTGTATTGTAATTTGGTTAAGTTTTTTAATTTAGTGAGGGTGTAAGATGAGAGAAATGAAACATTCTAAAAAATTAGCATTTGCTGTATTAGTAGCTATCGCTGCTGTGGGTGCGACTGTTGCTCCAGTAAATGCGGAGTCAGGTGTTTATGGTGACAACAACACTGTAGACGGTTATAATGCGATTGCAGTTGGTACAGGTAATACTGTAAACGAATCTACTTCTAACTTCCGCGATCGTGACTATGAAAATGAACCTGATAGTGCAACGTTGAAACCAGGCAATTGGAAGAGCAACTCCGTAGCGGTTGGTTCTAATAACACTGCTTCTGGTAGCTCTGCATTAGCTGTAGGTCATAAATCTAAAGCTGAAATGAGCGAATCTATCGCTGTTGGTCATGCTGCTGACGCTGCTCGTACTTGGTCCACAGCTATTGGTACTCGTGCAAACGCATCTGAAGTTCGTGCACAAGCAATCGGTTTCGAAACAATCGCATCTGGTTACAAATCCAATGCTATTGGCGCTTCTGCTCATGCAACTGGCGCACACAGTGTAGCTATTAGCTCCTCCGCTGTTGCATCTGGCGACCATTCTCAAGCATATGGTGCTGGTGCAAAAGCAACTGGCCTTCGTGCTAATACATTAGGTGCAGATTCCCTTGCTTCAGGTGACTACTCTGTAGCAATCGGCGATCATGCAAGTGCAACACATTTGAACTCCATTGCGTTGGGTCAAAAATCCACTACAAGCGAAGCTACAGCTCAAACTAGCGCTACAATTGCGGGCCATACATTCGGTGGTTTTGCTGGTGTAGGTTCTGCAGCTAATGGTTCTGTATCCGTAGGTAAAGCTGGTGCTGAACGTCAACTTAAAAATGTTGCTGCTGGTGAAATCTCCGCTACTTCTACAGACGCTGTAAATGGTAGCCAATTGTACTCCGTAGCAAATGAATTGCAAACTCAAATTAACAAAGGTGTACCTTCTAACGTAACCAACCAAATTACAAATATTAATAATCGTGTAGGCGCTGTTGAAAAACGCGTTAATAAAGTAGGTGCAGGTTCCGCTGCATTGGCAGCGTTGCATCCATTGGACTTCAACCCAGATGACAAATGGACAATCGCTGCTGGTTATGGTCACTACCATAATGCAAACTCCGCTGCATTAGGTGCGTTCTACCGTCCTAACGAAGACACTATGTTCTCCGTTGGTGGTACTGTAGGTACTGGTGAAACTCAATTGAACGCAGGCGTATCCCTTCGTCTTGGTAAACGTTCTCCTGAGTCCCGTTCCCGCGTAGCTATGGGTCGTGAAATTGCTGAATTGAACGCACGTCTTCAAGACATGGAAAACAAATATAACAACTTGTTACAAATCTTGAACCCACTTGCTATCGATCCTAGCAAAACTGCTGAATTCCCAGATGTTCCTCAAAAATCACTGGGCTTACCAATACATTAGCCAATTGGCTGGTAATGGTATCCTTGTTGGCTACCCTGATGGCACATTCAAAGGCGATGCAAAAAAATGACTCGCTACGAATTCGCCACAATGTTGTACCGTGCACTTCAAAATGGTGCTCCTATCGACGAAAACATGAAACGTGCGATGAATGAATTCGGTCCTGAATTACAAAACATTCGTCTTAACCACTTCCGCATCGATCGTATCTCTGGTGGTGACAACGATCGTCACAAAACTGAACGTGTTCGCGTTAACAACGAACCTGAAAATCAACGTGACGTATACGGTTCCCGTATTTACAAATAATACGACAACTTCCCTTCGAGCTTGTGAAAGTTCAAAAACAGGATGTATCTTCGTGATACATCCTGTTTTTTTGTGCTAAAAAGTAGAAAGTATTAATGATAGGTATAACATATGGAGAGTTTTATGTTTATGCGTTTGATATCGATTGGCACTCTTGTCTGTTAAATTGCGGTTATTACTGTATTTCATAGTATAATCCTATATTAGGTATTAACATTCTATATAATATTTATGTAAAAAAATATTGCAAGTTGATACGAGTGGGTGTATAATTACGTTCATAAATCAAATAAATATACATAGTTTGTGAATAAAAATATAGAATGAGGAGAAAAGACCATGAAAGAATTTAGACAATTAACAGTAGCAGATACAGCCGAATATCATAAGGTGTTAATCGATGGCTATGCAGCGATTAAAGACTATCCGATCACCTTTGATGCCATTGATTTTACAGAAGAAGAATCTAAGGAGTGGATCGAAAATTATCCTGTGTATGGGTTGTATATCGATGGAAAATTAGTGAGCTCCATTACGTTTTGCATGCCTTGGGTAAAATATTCTACACCGGATAAATATCCACATATTGCACACTTCGTAACAGCGCCAGCTTTCAAAGGTAAAGGCTATGCACGGGAAACCTTAGGCTATGCAGAAGGGCTTTTAAAGGAACAATTTAAAACACATACAGTAACCTTGGGGACTGCTAAGGAACATCCGTGGTTACCTAAAATGTATGAATCCTTTGGCTTTAAAGCATATGATAAAGTTCATTTTAGAGGTAAACAACATACTACAATTTTATTCAAAAAAGAGTTGAGTTAAATAAATCGCCTTGTAATACACGTTTAGTAGTTTTTGGTTTGTAGCAATCTATTAAAATACATTATAGGGCGATTTATTGTGTGATATTATTACTATTTGATATATAATATATTCATATATAATATACATAATATATATACTGTGCTTTTGCAGTTATATACGATTATGGGTAGTTTGTAGAAAGGATGTGTCCATATGATTATTTTATCGGGCATTTTAGTGATGGTCATCGGTTTGATGCTACGCTTTAATGCGCTACTAGTAGTTATTGCGGCGGGCTTTGTAACGGGGTTATCCGCAGGGCTGAGCATAAACGAGATCGTTGGTGCTATTGGGGAGGCTTTCGTAAAAAACCGTTATATGTCACTATTTGCCTTGGTACTTCCTGTAATTGGTATTATGGAACGCCACGGTTTACGTGAACGGGCAGAAATATTGATCGGTAAGATTCAAGCCGCAACAGCTGGTCGTATTTTCATGATATATCTATTTGTTCGACAAGTAACAGTATCTCTGGGTATTAGTATGTCGGGTCTTGTAGCTATGGTTCGTCCTTTGATTTCTCCTATGAGTGAAGCTGCGGTAGCGCAAGGTCGCCCTATATCTCAATCTACACTCGATAAGATTCGTGGTGTAGCGGCATCTACAGATAATATTGGTAACTTTTTTGGTCAAAATTTGTTCCTTGCAGCGGGTGGTCTTTTATTGATTAAAGGTGTTATGGAGCAGCTCGGCTATAATGTTGAGCTTACAGATATGGTGCTATATGGAGTTCCTACAGCAATATGTGCCTATATAGTGAGTGTTATTCGATTCTTTATTTTTGATAAAACAATTCAAGCTAGTGTGGCTCAAGACGAGGCGGATATGAAAGCTGGCAAACTTGTACCAAATGAGCTTAATATTCTCGTCACTCCAGAAGAATTAGCGAAAGGGGGCAAATAATATGTTGGAGTTAATATATAAAATGCAGCCCTTAGACTTTGTATATCTTTTAGTAGGTATTATCTTAGTTATTTTTTCCATACAATCTTTTGTCGATAAGGACCATAATCATCGTATTGGTACTGGTCTGTTCTGGCTATTATATGGTATTTCCTTTATCTTTGGCTCTTATATGTCTAAAGAAATCAATGGTTGGCTCGTAATTGCTATGGCGGCAATTGTGTTATTTAAACAACTTGGCAAAGGGAATTATTTGAATCTGCTATAGATTTCAAAAAAATGGAAGCCTTGCGTATTGGTAATGTGATCTTTATTCCGGCATTGCTCGTTGGTATTATTACGTTCATCATCGGGTTCTTCACGAAACTGGGTGCCCTTGTAGGCCTTGCCATTGCTTCTATTATTGCCCTATGTGTAGCCTTATATATTACGAAAGCTAAGGTCGGTCAAAGTTTCCATGAAGGTCGTCGTCTTCTCGATGCTATCGGTTGGACTGCTATCTTGTCTCAATTATTAGCAGCCCTTGGGTATCTATTTAACCTTGCAGGGGTAGGCAAGTTGATCTCAAGTATGGTAGCTAGCATAGTTCCTGCAGATAACGTATTTCTCATCGTTGTAGCATATTGTATTGGAATGGCTTTCTTCACAATGATTATGGGGAATGCCTTTGCAGCCTTCGCTATGATTACTAGTGCTATTGGCGTACCAATGCTTGTTGCAGGTCATGGTGCTAATCCAGCGGTGATTGGTCCTATTGCAATGCTTGCTGGTTATTGTGGTACCTTGATGACGCCAATGGCAGCAAATTTCAATATTGTTCCTGTGGCGCTTCTTGAAATGAAGGATACCTACGGTGTTATTAAGGCTCAAATTCCTGTAGCTATCGTAATGCTTACATTGAATATTCTGTTAATGTACTATTTCCTTTAATCTATTTTATGTATAATATCTTTTGATATTGTTATGAGGTACTATGATGAAAACGATTTTGATTACCGGTTTTGATCCTTTCGGTGGTGAAAGTATTAATCCTGCATGGGAAGCTGTTAAAACGATGGATGGTTACACAGACGGGGACTACAAAGTGGTGACTCAAATGGTGCCAACTGTGCGGTATACATCTGTTAAAACTGCGATAGAAGCAGCCGATACATGCAACCCTGATTTTATTCTTTGTGTAGGCCAAGCTGGCGGTCGCCCAGATATTACGATTGAACGGGTAGCCATAAATTGCGATGATTTCCGCATTCCAGACAATGGTGGCAACCAACCTACGGATGAACCTGTTGTAGCGGATGGCCCAAGTGCTTACTTTGCTACACTTCCTATTAAGGATATGGTGAATGCATTGCACCAAGCGGGTATTCCTGCGAGAGTATCTAACACGGCAGGTACCTTCGTATGTAATCATATTATGTACGGTGTGCTACATTATGCAGCTCAAAAAGGAAATGTTAAGGCGGGCTTCATGCATATTCCGTACTTGCCATCCCAAGTGGTGAACAAGCCAGATCAACCGAGCATGGCTGTTGAGACCGTACGCGCTACGCTAGAAACTATCGTTCATGTATTAGCTCATGGTGAAAGCTACGAAGCACAAAACATTACATACACCACACCACATGAGTAATACTTCTAGAACAACATATGTGTAATGTTTATATAATACTACATGAATAAGATATAGCTATATAGTTTTCCAGACTACCGTGTGTGGAAATAACTTTATACTCTAAAAGAGAGGCTTAAGACCTCTCTTTTTTTGTTGCTATCTTTTAAAAAAATAAAAAAATAAATACCTATTATTGACATAGGTATTTAAATAATATATTATAGTCACATAAACATATTAAGTTAGTAGGAATAAGTGAGGGATATCACAGTAGCTTTCAAAATAAGACTTGTAAAGCGAATAGAGATGACCTCTATAGGAGTATAGAATGAGTGAACACGTAGATGTAAGCAACATCAAGGATCCTAGTATCGCGGCAGCTCGAAAAGAAGTTGAGTTCCAACGTGCTATGAATCCTTGTCCTATTGATTTTTCTGAGTTTCAGTCTAGTAATCCTCGTTCTCAAGGGGAGCAAAAGGAGTATGAAGGTAAAGATGCATCGAATTTTAACCGTCGTCAAAAATATTCTGATAGCGAAGAACCTCAATTCACAACACCTTTTGGGAGTGAACCAGGGCTTCTACCTGTAGAAAAAGACCGTTACCGTCTTGTATGGTCTAAGCATTGCCCTTGGGCTCACCGCATTGCCATCGCCATCGATTTGCTTGGCTTAGATACAGTAATCTCTAAAGGCACAGTTGATCCATTGCGTCCAGCAGGGGTTATTGCAGACTGGTTCTTTACCCTTGATAAAGATGAAAAAGATCCAGTACTAGGCATTCACTCCTTAGGTGAAGCGTATCGCAAAGGTGATCCTAACTACGACGCACGTTCCACAGTGCCAGCTATTGTAGATGTTACAACTGGTGCCGTAGTAAACAACGACTACCATGCGTTGACCACTGAATTAGCATTGGGCTTTAAAGATTTCATCTCCCCTGATGCTCCAGATATTTACCCAGAAGAATTGCGTGCCGATATCGATGCATTGAACGTTATTATCTACGCTGATTTTAACTTAGCGGTAAACTTGGCAGCTCTTGTAACAAACCAAAAAGATTACGAGTATTACTATGACCGTATCTTTGCACGCTTGGACTGGCTCGAAGAACGCCTTAGCAAGCAACGTTACTTGATGGGCGATACGATTACCGATCCAGATATCCGTATCTTCCCAACATTGGCTCGCTTTGACCTCGTATTCTACCAAAAAAATACTTGGTTAACAAAAAACGCCTCGTAGACTATCCAAACCTTTGGAACTATGCGAAAGACTTATACTCCAATCCAGCATTCGGTGGTACAACAGACTTCGACTCTATGCGTAAACGTTTCTACTACGTAGACCATACGCCATTTGAAGATCTACCACGCCTCATTCCAAAAAGGTCCAGACGATTCCGTTTGGTTAGAGCCAAACGACCGTGCTGAGAAATTTGGTAAATAATTAGATTAATAATTAGATAGATGATAATTAGTTGGATACATATATCATTGCTACATACTTGATAGTAGAGTATCTATTCAATTATAAATAGCTCAGAGGAGGGCCCATGGATTCAGTAACACAGACGATTGTGAACTACATAGAACAAACGAATGTGACGAACCGTGAGGACCTCCTATCAGTGGCGCGCATTGCCTTTTCTAGATTATTTAGCATCCTTAGCCCCTGCTGAGGAGGAGCAAGCCGTTCAGGACTTAACCCGGTTTATAGGGGCTGATCAAAGTATAACTGTTAATCAGGATACATCTACTAATCTGAATAAAACAGCTAATCAGGACACATATACTCATCAGGATAAAACAGCTAATGTAGATGGTCATGACAGCTATTTAACCGTTAAACGAGCCGATAAGGCTCTGTATTATGGCTTTGCTTCGCATTATCTAGATTTTGATGATGCTCAGGCGAACTTGGCGGGTCACTTCAGTACCGTTTTATATTCTGCTTTGCTGGCAGTGCTCAAGCCCACCGATAGGTGGCACGATTTTCTTCGTGCTTATATCGTTGGTGCCGAGCTAGAGGGAATCATTGGTTCCCTCATCAATCCTGCCCATCGGACCCAAGGATGGCATTCTACGGGGACCGTTGGTGTGATTGGGGCGGCGGCCGCTATAGGCGCTTTGCGAGGTCTTCATGGTGAAAGCTTGGCTCAGCTCCTGTCTCTGGCTGCTACTCAGTCGGCGGGCATGTTCTTACAAAGTGGTACAGATGGTAAGCCGCTCCATGCGGGACTGGCAGCACGCAATGGCGTATGGGCTTACGAACTATTGGAATATACATCACTTCAAACAAGTACAAAACCGTTTGATCCTGAACGGGGTTGGTTAAAAACCATCGGTAACATTACCGTTACATCAAATGACATCGCTAGCCGTTGGTTAGCACCAGGGCAACTTATTGATCCTGGTTTGTGGATGAAAGCCCACCCCTATTGCTCGGCAGCCATTTGTGGCGCTGAAGCAGCAGAGGTCATATGTACTAGCTCTGGTGTATTTCTTTGGAATGATATAGAACGAGTTACTGTTCACTTCCCGCCTGGTGCTGATGCAGCATTGCGGTATACAGCGCCAACAACAGGTCGAGAAGGGCAGTTTTCCATAGAGTACATCGTGTACCAAGTCCTCGCCTATGGAGCGGTACAGGATGAGCTATTTAAGATAGATACCATAGACCAATCAGTACGAGACTATATGTCGCGTATAGAGCGTGTCTATGACTTGCCGAAGGTATCCCAAAGTGAACGGATTACAAAGGTGACCGTTACAATGAAAAATGGAGATACTTTCACAGAGACGGTGAACAATCCGAAAGGATCGCCGAATAATCCTCTTACATTAGAGGATATACGCATTAAGCTTGGCCTCACCTTGCAGGCTGATCAAATAGATAGAATAATGGAGGCTTTCACCCATACAAATGAGGTGGAGCCATTCCTGCAAACATTGCGAAAAGAAGGAGTTTTACATGTTTAATACAAAGAAATTGACGAAATTATTCGCCATCGGCGCATTGGCACTAGGCGTGCTTGTTGTTGCTGGTTGCGGTGATGATACATCTAAAGAAGCAAAGGTGAATCCAGATGCCAAAGTGATTAACGTAGCTACACGCGGTACAGTTCGCCCGTATTCCTACACAGATGATAACGGCAACCTTACAGGTTTTGACGTGGAATTGTTGAAAGAAATTGAACGTCGTAATCCAGACCTTCACTTCAACTTCAAGCCTATGGCCGTTGATGCTGCCTTCGTAGCGATGGATGCAGGCCAAGTGGACATGATTGCGAACCAAATGCGTCGTAATCCAACTCGTGAAGCAAAATACTACTACACAAATGAGGTTAACAACTACTCTACTCGTAAATTAGTAGTTAAAAACGACCGCAATGACATTTCTAAATTAGATGATTTGAAAGGCAAAAAAATCGCCGTTACTACATCTTCTGAGTTTAACGAATTAGTAAAACAATTCAATGAAACAGCAAATCCGCAAATTGAAGTTATCTATACAGATAAAGCTGGTGCAGAAACATTGAACCTCGTTGCTACAGGTCGTGCCGATGCAGCTGGTGAGTACGAATACGTAATTAACTCTGCTATTAAGGACCGTGGCTTACCACTCAAAGCCGTAGGCGATGTATTGGCAGTAGTACCAACATACTTCTTGTCTAAACGGACAGATGATATGAAACAAGTAAACGAAAAAATCGATAAAACGATGAAAGAAATGCGTGCTGACGGTACGTTGAAAAAACTTTCTGAAAAATATCTTGGTGGGGATTACACATTCGATCCAACACAAAAATAACGAATAGGCCGCCTTGGCGGCCTTATTCTATTATGTATAGAAACGAGGTGCTACTGTGGGCAAGTATTTTGATGTGTCCTACATGATCCAAGCGTTTCCACAGCTCTTGAATTATGTTCACGTAACGGTGCTCATCACCGTTATTTCTGCCATCTTAGGTGTTATATTGGGCTCTATCATAGCCATCATTCGCCTCAAGAAGGTACCAGTATTAAACCAATTATTTATTGTATTTATCTCCTTTATGCGGGGCACGCCGTTCTTGGTACAACTCTTCCTCATTTACTTTGGGGTGCCAGAAATCATGTCCCATATGGGTCTTAACATGAAAAATGTGCCGGGCCTCGTATTCGTGTATGCCGTGTTTACATTGCATATTGCGGCGTATAGTGCTGAAATCATGCGCTCCAGTATTGATGCGGTGGCACCTGGTGAGAAGGAAGCCGCTAAGAGCCTTGGTATGACCGAGTTCCAAAGCTATGTCCGCATCATCCTGCCACAGGCTTTCACCATGAGCATTCCACCGTTGACGAACCTCGTTATCGGCATGTTGAAAGGGACGGCCCTCATTTTTAACGTCGGCGTTGTCGATATGATGCGTAAGGCGGACCTCATGGGCGGCAATAGCCAGCGCTACCTTGAATTATTCGTCGATGCAGCCATCATTTATGGCATATTAATTATCATCGTGTCCCTCTTGGGCCGATTGCTTGAAAAACGTTTTACCGTTGCGGGCAAAGAATCGCAACGCATTTTGATCAGTGAGGAGTAGGGGCTTATGGGACATATTATTGATTCAACCTATATTTATGGCACCTTCTTTGCTGTCATTCCTTATGTGAACGTAACCCTCATGATTACCTTCCTCAGCGTTGGTTTGGGTACAATCTTAGGATTATTGAGTTGCGTGCTACAACAAAATAAAGTACCTGTGCTCAGTCAGCTCAGCTATTTGTACGTATTGTTGTGCCGTAGTATTCCGAACATGGTTCTTTTATACCTCGTGTACTATGGCTTGCCAATTTTTTTCCTCGCCTTAGAGGATCAAACAGGTGTGCATGTGCCTTTTGAAAAGGTGCCAGCTACCTTCGTAGCCGTTGTAGGCTTAACCTTGCATACAGGGGCCTATTTGAGTGAAATTTTCCGGGCTGCCTTGCAATCTGTACCGAAAGGTCAAATGGAAGCGGCTCAAGCCATTGGTATGACTTGGTTCCAAGCGTTCCGTCGCATCGTATTGCCGCAAGCGACAGTCTTTGCGTTGCCACTATTTACAAACCAATTCCTTAATACTATGAAGAGTACTAGTATCGTATTCGTCATCACTGTTATTGAATTGTTTGGCGCTGCAAAGTTATATACAGAGGAAAATTCGCAGTATTTTGAGGCCTACATCGTGGTGGCCGGTCTATTCTGGGTGATGGGGATTGTCTTTGAATTTATCTTCCATCGTTTAGAAGTCTATGCAAGCAAGTATAAACGAGGTAATGCATTATGATAGATATTAAACAAGTTCACAAATCCTTCGGGAACCGTGAAATTTTAAAGGGCATCGACCTACACGTGCCAACAGGGTCTGTAACAGTTATCCTTGGCCCATCTGGCAGTGGTAAGACGACGTTCCTTAGAACATTGAACTTCCTTGAAAAGGCCGATGCTGGGACGATGCAATTAAACGATATTTCTGTAGACCTACATAAAGCGTCTAATAAGGAAATCTTAAACGTACGCCGCAATACATCCATGGTGTTCCAGTCTTATAACTTATTCTCTAATAAGACTGTTATTGAAAACATCATGGAAGGCCTTGTAACAGTTAAGAAAATGAAAAAATCTGAAGCCCGTGACATTGCGCAACGTTTCCTCAAGGAAGTAGGCATGGAAGGCTATGACGATTACTATCCTGTACAACTTTCAGGTGGTCAACAACAACGTATCGGCATCGCTCGTGCCCTTGCGATGGACCCAGAGGTTATCCTCTTTGACGAACCAACGTCAGCTCTTGACCCAGAGCTCGTAGGGGAAGTATTGGCTGTTATCCGTAAAATTGCTAAAGAGTTAGAGGTAACGATGATCATCGTTACTCACGAAATTGGCTTTGCTAAAGAAGTAGCTGACCAAGTCGTATTCATGGAAGGCGGCGTCATCGTAGAACAAGGTGATCCTAAAGCGGTCCTTGAACATCCCAAAGAAGAACGAACACGTAAATTCTTGAGCCGTTACCTTACACTCGATAGTGAATTGCCTTTAGATAGCGCAGCTTTATAAACGAGGTACATAATGAAAGAATTTAGACAATTAACTGTAGATGATGCGGCTGAGTATCACGAGGTGTTGATTGCGGGATATGCAGAGAATAAGAACTATCCTATATCCTTTGATGCCATCAACTTTAGCCAAGAAGAGTCTCGTGCATGGATCTTAAAATATCCTGTATTTGGTCTCTACGTAGATGGCTCTTTGGTATGCTCTATTTCATTTCGCATGCCTTGGATCCAAAAGGCGACGCCAGATGTATACCCACACATTGCGCACTTTGTAACGGCCCCTGAACATAAGGGAAAGGGCTATGCTCGTGAAGTCCTCGCCGAAGCAGAAGACCTACTCCGCAACGTATATAAAACACCTGCTGTAACCCTCGGTACTGCAGCAGAACACCCGTGGCTTACAAAAATGTACGAAAGCTTGGCTTTAAAGAATACAAACGAGTACAACTACCTGGGAAGGTTCATACCACTATATTCTTTAAGAAAACATTGTAAGAAGAACTCTAATTTAGAGTTCTACAATACAAATAGCGACTAGTTAAGATAATCAACTAGTCGCTATTTTTATTTTCACCTCTAGTTATTATTTTATATGTAATCACTATTGGTAGTTTGTATGTAGTCATTATTTTATATTTTTTTATCTATTGAATGATGGTTTTTAACTATTTATAGTTACTATTTTTCGGGTCTTCGGAATATATAGTGGAATTACTTTCTTAATAGTTTAAAAACAACTGGTATTTAAATCGGATTTTCTGGTGGGATGTTAGGATAATCAATAGTATTATATAAAAGTATCAATCACATACGAGTGATACTTTGGGAAAAAAATAAAATAGTCCAATTTACTTGACCGTGTACTATGGTACATGGTTTATAATATTCAGGGGTGAAATAAGATGATTTATCGCATTAGTGAGTTTGCAGATAAATGTGGAGTTAATAAAGAAACAATCAGATATTACGAGCGAAAAAATTTATTACAAGAACCTCACCGAACGGAAGCTGGTTATCGGATATATTCATATGATGACGTTAAGCGTGTTGGGTTTATTAAACGAATACAGGAACTTGGTTTCTCTTTAAGCGAGATTTATAAATTACTTGGTGTTGTAGATAAAGATGAAGTTCGTTGTCAAGATATGTTCGAATTTGTTTCTAAAAAAACAAAAAGGAAGTGCAAAAAAACAAATAGAGGATTTAAAACGAATTGAAACTATGTTAGACGACTTAAAAACAACGATGTCCAGATGAAAAAGCAAATACATTCGTGTCCAATAATAGAAACATTAACATGAGAGATTAATTAACGAAAGGAGCTTTTTTTATGAATAAATTTAAGGTAAACATTTCAGGAATGACTTGTACGGGTTGTGAAAAAAACACGTAGAATCAGCACTTGAAAAAGATAGGTGCTAAAAAAATATTGAGTCTAGTTATCGTCGTGGTGAAGCAGTATTTGAACTGCCCGATGATATTGAGGTTGAAAGTGCAATAAAGGCGATTGATGAAGCAAATTACCAAGCCGGAGAAATTGAAGAAGTATCATCACTAGAAAAACGTGGCGTTAATTAATGAAGACAATTATGACCTTCTTATTATTGGTTCTGGTGCTGCTGCCTTTTTCTTCGGCAATTAAAGCTATAGAATACGGTGCAAAAAGTTGGAATGATTGAGCGTGGAACGGTTGGGGGAACCTGTGTGAATATTGGCTGTGTTCCGTCAAAAAAACTCTTCTTAGGGCAGGGGAAATCAATCATTTATCAAAAAGACAATCCGTTTATAGGTTTACAAACATCCGCTGGAGAAGTGGATTTAGCTAGTTTAATCACGCAAAAGGATAAATTGGTGAGCGAACTTCGGAATCAAAAAAATATGGATTTAATTGATGAATATAATTTTTGATTTAATTAAAGGTGAAGCAAAAATTCGTTGATGCTAGTACGGTTGAGGTCAATGGGGCAAAAGTTATCTGCAAAACGCTTTTTTTAATTGCAACAGGTGCATCGCCTTCGTTGCCCCAAATTTCAGGACTTGAAAAAAATGGACTATTTAACTAGTACAACACTTCTTGAGTTAAAGAAAAATACCAAAACGATTAACTGTAATTGGTTCAGGATACATTGGAATGGAGCTTGGACAACTATTTCATCATTTAGGGTTCAGAAATAACGCTTATGCAAAGAAGTGAGCGACTTTTTAAAGGAGTATGATCCTGAGATTTCAGAGTCAGTTGAAAAAAAGCGTTAATTGAACAGGGTATAAACCTTGTCAAAGGGGCAACTTTTGAGCGTGTTGAACAAAGTGGAGAGATAAAAAGGGTTTACGTAACAGTAAATGGCAGTAGAGAAGTCATTGAATCAGATCAGTTACTTGTTGCCACTGGAAGAAAAACCAAATACGGATTCTTTAAATTTAAGTGCAGCAGGTGTTGAAACTGGAAAAAAATAATGAAATCCTGATCAATGATTTTGGTCAAACAAGTAATGAAAAAGATTTATGCAGCAGGAGATGTGACTTTAGGACCACAATTTGTATATGTAGCAGCCTATGAAGGTGGAATTATTACTGATAATGCTATTGGTGGATTAAACAAAAAAATAGATTTATCGGTAGTTCCTGCTGTTACGTTTACGAATCCGACGGTTGCAACGGTTGGTTTAACAGAAGAACAAGCAAAAGAGAAAGGGTATGATGTGAAGACATCTGTATTACCTTTAGATGCTGTTCCAAGAGCAATTGTAAACCGTGAAACAACCGGTGTATTTAAACTAGTAGCAGATGTAGAAACACTAAAAAGTATTAGGGGTTCATATTGTATCTGAAAAATGCAGGAGATGTCATCTATGCAGCATCATTAGCTGTTAAATTTGGCTTAACGATAGAAGATTTAACAGAAACCCTAGCACCATATTTAACAATGGCTGAAGGGCTAAAATTAGTTGCACTTACGTTCGATAAAGATATTTCGAAATTATCTTGTTGTGCAGGCTAAGGGAACTTTTTTACAACTCCCTATTCAAGTGAACCAGCTAATGCTTTAAGGGATTTTCTAAGTGCATTTGTGGTCACAAAAATAATTTAACACTGATGATTTCGACATCAAATCTATAATTGATACCTTAACACCGCAGAGTAATAAAGGATGAATAATATGTCAGACTTATTATCCCTACCAGACATTAAAACAATAGAACCGCCACAAGAAAATGAAACCGATATGATGTTTTAAAGTTGAAGCAGTCGGACCACCTGAACGTTGTCCTGAATGTGGTTTTGACAAGTTGTACAAATACAGTTCAAGAAATCAACTAATTATGGATTTGCCCATTCGTTTTAAAAGCGAGTGGGCTTACAATTGAACCGTAGACGATACAAGTGTCGTGAATGCGGATCTACCTTCTGGGAACGCCTAATATCTGTAGATGAAAAGCGTAGTATGACCAAAAGGCTTTTAAAGTCCATTCAAGAGCAATCCATGTCTAAGACCTTTGTAGAAGTCGCAGAAAGCGTTGGTGTTGACGAGAAAACCATTAGGAACGTTTTTAAGGACTATGTGGCACTCAAAGAACGTGAATACCAGTTTGAAACTCCTAAGTGGCTTGGGATAGACGAGATACATATTATCCGTAGACCTCGGCTTGTATTGACTAATATTGAACGCAGGACTATTTATGACATCAAGCCTAATCGTAACAAGGAAACAGTCATCCAACGTCTTTCAGAAATCAGTGACAGGACTTACATTGAGTACGTCACAATGGATATGTGGAAGCCCTACAAAGACGCAGTGAACACTATCCTTCCACACGCTAAAGTTGTCGTAGATAAGTTTCATGTAGTTAGAATGGCTAATCAAGCCTTAGATAACGTCAGAAAGTCTTTGAAAGCCCATATGAGCCAAAAAGAAAGACGTACCCTTATGCGTGAAAGGTTTATCCTTCTAAAGCGTAAGCCACGATTTAATTCAAGTGCTTTCAATAAAGCTATGTTATACGATACTTTCAATTGGTATGAAGTGAATGATCACGACATTACAGACAACTTAGGTGTCGATTTTTCCACACTTATTAAGAATTTGGAGAAGGGTGATTTATAAGCCCTTTTCCACCATAAAATCCGAATACCCCTATTTTCTTAATGCCTGTAATGTTATAATAAATGAAAATGTTACTATTTATGGAGTGAGAATAGGATGTATGAAATCGTAAATGAACCAAATTTAACAATTGCTTTTGATATGGATACGGAGTTATCTCAATTTGGTGTGTTTGGCGTATATATTAAACAGGGCTACAATATCTGTGCTGGGTACATTGACCCTAGTGACTGGTCTGGTATTCATAGGGGATACAAAGAATTAGTTGAACTATATGAGAACTGTAAAGGAAAAGCAACCTTTACTTATGTATTAACTGGAGAAGGGGATACGCTTACATTCTCGTTAGATCAAAAGGGTGTTCTAACGATGGAGATTAACATCTGTACCATTTATAATTATAAATGTCATATGATTATTGAAAGTTTAGATCAAACGTATTTGCCAAAGTTTATTGAGTTCTTTAAAGTGTTTTTTTAGAGAAAGAGCCGAAATAAAAAAAGAGTCGCGTCTTTAAGATGCGACTCTTTTTCTGTACCCAGTTTCTATATACAATTATTTTTTTTAACAACTTTAAGATCTACAGGGATTTTAGCTTCTACAGCTTCACCTTTGATAACTTTTTGAGCTGTATCGATAGCAATTTTACCCATTTGGTCTGGTTGTTGAGCAATTGTTGCAGCCAATGTGCCGTCTTTAACCGCTTTGTCTGCGTCAGCAGTACCGTCGAAAGCCTACGATGAAGATTGTTTTGCCTGCGGATTTAGCTGCTTGGATAGCACCCAATGCCATTTCGTCGTTATGAGCGAAGATAGCTTGTACATCAGGGTTAGCTTGCAAGATATTTGTTGCTACGTTCAAACCTTTTTGTGCGATCGAAGTCAGCACTTTGTTTTGCTACTACTGTTAAGTCTTTGTCAGCTACGTTGTGGAAACCTTGGCCGCGTTCACGTGTAGCGGAAGCGCCAGGGATACCTTCGATTTCAGCTACTTTTTGCAGCTTTGCCTACTTTTTTTCAACGATCAATTGAGCTGCCATTTCGCCGCCTTTTACGTTATCGGAAGCGATGTGAGCTACTACTTTGCCTTTATCAGCAGAACGGTCAACAGTGATTACAGGAATGTTTTTAGCATTTGCTGCTTCTACAGAAGTAGAGATAGCTGCAGAGTCTACAGGGTTAATGATCAATACGGAAACGCCACTTTCAAGCAAGTCAGAAATATCATTTGCTTGTTTTGCAGGGTCGTTTTGAGCATCAACGATTTTAACTTTAAGGCCAAGAGTTTTAGCTTGAGCCTCAACGCCTTCCTTCATAGTTACGAAGAATGGGTTGTTCAATGTGGAAACAGAGAAGCCGATAGTGCCGGATTTTTTGTCGCCGCCGTTATCAGCGCTTTTACCACAGCCTGCTACAAGACCGATAACCATAACGGCCATCGCCAACAGTAACAATAGTTTTTTCATAGGAACCTCCTAGGCTTTCTTACGGTCTGCAAGAACAGCCAGTAAAATAACAATACCTTTTACAACTTGTTGATAGAAACTGGAAACGTCGAGAATATTTAACCCATTGTTGAGGGTACCGATAATTAGGGCACCAATTAATGTGCCAACGATATGACCACGACCACCAGCAAGGCTTGTACCGCCAAGAACTACCGCTGCGATAGCGTCAAGTTCGTAGCCTGCACCTGCTGTAGGTTGTGCAGAGTTAAGACGAGAAGTGATGATTGCACCAGCGATACCACAGAGCATACCAGTCAAGGCATACACGAAGATTTTAACGCGGTCAATCTTGATACCAGCAATGTAACTAACCTTTTCACTGCCACCTACGGCGTATGTTTTACGGCCTAAGGATGTGCGGCTCAATACGAACCAAAGGGCGATGAAAGCTAGGAACATTGTGATGGCTGGAACTGGAAGGCCTGCAATATCTCCTTGGCCAAAGCCATGGAATAGAGGATCTTGAGTAAGACCGGAGATTGGGTTACCGTCTGTGAATACTAGCGTCGCACCACGGTAGATTGTCATGGTCGCCAAGGTAGCAATAAATGGAGCTACGCGGCCATAGGTAATAACGAGACCGTTAATACCGCCCAATACAAGGCCTGCACCGGCGGCTAATACGATAGCCAATACAGGGTCAGTACCAGTTACGATGAGGTTGGCCATCACTGCACTAGAGAGGGCGAGGATGGAACCAACGGATAAGTCGATACCGCCTGTTAAGATGACGAAGGTCATACCAAAGGCGATGATCGCATTGATGGATACTTGGCGCAACAAGTTACGCAAGTTAGAGAATTCAAGGAAACTGTCGTTCATGACAGAGATAATGATAAATAATAGGATGAGGCCGATGAGGGGGCCTAATTTTTTTATATACTGTAGAGCTTTGCTGTCCATTATTGTCCTCCTGTGGCTAATGTCATAATCGATTCTGGTGTTGCATCGCAGCGGTCCAAGATACCTGCTACGCGACCTTCATGAATGACCATAACGCGGTCGCTCATGCCTAGCACTTCAGGTAACTCAGAGGACACCATGATAATGGACACACCATCGTTCGTTAATTCGTTCATTAAATCATAAATATCACGTTTCGCGCCGATGTCGATACCGCGTGTCGGTTCGTCCATGATGATAATGGATGGCTTTTTACCAACCCATTTCGCGATAACCACCTTTTGTTGGTTACCACCAGATAGGGAGGACGCCGCTTCGTGAATAGATTGTGTTTTAACGCCTAGCTTTTTAGACAATTCGTCAGCAAAGGAATTGAGCTTGCTCTTATCCAATACATGAGATGGACAAATTTCGCCAAGGTTCGGCAATGTAATATTGGAACCGATGGAGAAATCGAGGATCAAGCCTTCGCTCTTTCTGTTTTCTGTGATGAAAGCAATGCCAGCTTTGATGGCATCTTCTGGTTTTTTACAGTTCAGAACGGAGCCGTTAACTGTTACGGTACCGCCATTGTGTTTATCTACACCAAAGATGGCGCGCATGATTTCTGTACGGCCCGCGCCCATAAGGCCTGCTACGCCGAGGATTTCGCCTTTGCGCAAGGAGAAGGAGATTTCGTTGTCGAAACCTTCTGGTTTAAGGTTATCGACGCTCATCACAACTTCGCCTGGTGTAGTAGTACGAGCAGGGTAGAACTCGTCAATAGAACGACCTACCATGTGGCGTACTACTTCATCTACAGAAATCTCAGCCGTTGGTTTTGTAATGATGGTGTGACCATCACGCATAACCGTGATCGTATCGCATTCACTAAATACCTCTTCCATACGGTGAGAGATATATACGATTGCTACGCCGCGGGCTTTCATTTTTGCGCATCATTTTGAACAATGTCGCCGTTTCACGTTCGGTGAGGGCTGCTGTCGGTTCGTCCATGATGACAACCTTGGCATCTAACATCAAGATACGAAGAATTTCCGTCATCTGTTGGTGACCGACAGAGCAAAGGCCTGCTTCCGTTGTGAGCGGCAATTCGATGCCTAGTTCGCGGCATGTATTCTCTGCTTCTTCGAGCATCGCTTTTTTATCGAGCATACCGAATTTATTGCGCTTTGGTCTCATTAAATATAGATTTTCTAACAATGTTAGATTTGGCCAAATGTTGAGCTCTTGGTGGATGAAAGCTACACCGTTCAGCTCGGCCTCTCTCGGGTTAGGGAAGGTCCGCTCCACACCGTCGATGGTGATTTTACCAGCGTCTGCCTTGTGAATGCCCGTAAGGATATTCATGAGGGTGGACTTGCCGGCGCCGTTTTCGCCCATCAAGGCGTGAACCTCGCCCTCCTTGAGGGTAATACTTACATCGCGTAGTACTTGGTTCGTACCAAATGCCTTTGCAATGCCTGACATAACAATTTCCATAACTACTCCTATATGATTGGTGAAAGTATCTCTCATGTATGTAATAGATTTGATCGTTAGTTAATTTTTTTGCAAGCCGAGCTGCTTAATTTATAGGTTCGGATGCTTATAAAACTAGTCGGTTAATCTATTGCTTTAGGGACGATCGCTGAAAATACAATCGGCGCGCAAGATAATGTTCGCATACGGAGATGCTTCACCAGTTCTAATAATGCATTTGCATTGTTTTGTTGCTTCTTTGAAAGCATCATGGCTCGTCTTAATCCATTCGTATTGACTGGATGGGAAGGTAGACTCCAAGAAGTCATAAGCTTCAGGATTATTTTCTTTGATTTCTGTTGCCACATGAATCGCTTCGGATTTCATATGCTTAGCGATGATGGAAACTACTTGTTCGAAGCTTGGTACACCAAAATCTAAGGCTAAATCAATCTTTTGAACCCCTTCAGGTACTGGCAATCCACAGTCAGCAATACAAATCGTATCTGTATGACCAAGATCAGCAAGAACCTTAGCGATATGGCTATTTAAAATACCGTGTCGTTGCATACATAACTCCTTTTTCTATTCTAATGAATGAGGTTTTAAAGCCTCATTCATTAACTCCCTTTGTTATATAGAGGGCAGATGTATTCGTTGCATGAGAATGTATAGCTTGTATTGAATAGACCTTTCAAAGCGACTTTGGCCCTGCGAAGGCAGACCTGGCCAGTGGAGCTTTTAAAGGTCTATTCAATATACTAATTCTTTGCCAAGAATACAGTGACCTCGTCCTTTGTTGGCATGCCGCCTTGGGCGCCCAAACGTTGGATGGAGAGGGCCGCCGCTGCATTGCCGTAGTGCAATGCGTCAGCTAAGCTTTTACCATTAACGATAGCTGTTGCAAAGGCACCGTTGAAGGTATCGCCTGCACCAGTAGTGTCTACCGGTTCAACCTTGAAGCCAGACACAGTGTGGATTTTGCCGTTATCGGCATAGCCTACACCCTTACTGCCAAGGGTAACGATGATTTTGTTTTCGTTTGCCAATAATGTTTCCTCTGTCGATTGGTTAGGGTAGAGGGCAGACAATTCATGCTCGTTTGGCGTAATATAGGTTGCCAATTCTAACCATTCAGGATTGAGGTCAGCTGCTGGAGCTGGATTTAAGAGGACTTTCACATTAGCCTCGTGGCAACGACGAACGATGTATTCGATTGTGGGAATAGGAATCTCGTTTTGCACCATTACGAGATCTGCTTGCTCAATAGCAGACCAAGCATTATCTACAACAGATTGGTCCACCTTAGCATTAGCGCCTGCAATAACGATAATGCTGTTATCGCCTTCAGCCAATGTAATGTGGGCTGTACCCGTTGTAGTATTCGGCACCGTAACGATGTAGTCTGTATTGATATGATTTTCCTTTAGGTTATCCATAATCATTTGGCCGTATGCATCTTCGCCGATACAGCCAACCATAGTAACATCTGCACCTAGGCGAGCAGCTGCTACCGCTTGGTTTGCACCTTTACCGCCGTGAGCGATATGCAATTCGTTGCCCATGATTGTTTCGCCCGCTGTAGGCGTTTGTCCGCGAGGACTACAATATCCATGTTGCAACTGCCTATAACAACAATGCGATTCATAATAACTCCTTAATCAGCCTCTGCCCTAACTGGGACTAAAAATGACTATCATTTATTTTTATACATAAAACTTAGAGGGAGTTATACAATAAGTTGCATATATAAATATAATTGATAGTCCTAGAGGCGTTTGCCTTCACATACCTATAAGCGTATCTTAATCATCTATTAGTATAGCGTAAATAAGCAAGTTTATCTATATAAATAACTATAAAATATAGGAATAAGAAAAGGTATATCCAAAATCTATGTTACATGAGTAAAAAAATGTACTCCTGAATTTTGGATATACCTTATATTAAAAAAATTTAATGGACTATACTATTTATATTTTTTTCTAACATTTTGTCTATGCTATCAAAGGTTTCTTTTTACCTATATTCATAGTCTGTTGGGCCTTTATTCTTAATATAGTTATATATTAGTGAAAGCTTGGTTTGTCGTAGTGTGTACCTGGCTCACCTACGCCAATACTTGTGCGGTGGAACGGAGTTTCATCCTCTGCATGTAAAATATCGAAAATGGCTTTTACAACGGCTTCGCGAGTAACTTGAGCATCGTTGAATTGAGCCCCTTCAGGGATGAGCTCGTAATTTGTATTTTCCGGATCATTGTAGAGCCATGTGAGGCGCAAGATTGTGTAGTTTAAGTTGGACTCGCGCAATACATTGCGTGCTTGGCGTTCGCCTTGTACATAGCTAATCGGTAAGTTGTCGAAGGTCCATTTTTCAAGTGCTGCTGGGAATTCACCAGAGAGACCAGCCATGGAAAAGGCCGATAACGCGGCGTACATTTTTGCGACTCAATGCTTTCACGATGGATGCCATATCACTACCAGCCTCCATAGCACCTACGAAAACGATTTCAGCGTTTGTTACAGCTTGCTCTAATTTTGCAGGATTTTGGAAAGAGCCCTCGATGACAGTAACTCGTTCATGTTCGAGGATTTCTGGATGTAAACGAGTGGATAATTGGCGACCATATAATGTAAGGTGCATGTCTGTATATGTTAATAATGTAGCGGTTAACTTCTGTGCAATCTGGCCAGCGGCTCCTAAAAATAGTAATATATTTGTACATATAGACCTCCTATGTCCCGGGCATAAGTATTTACATGCATTATAGCACAATTATATGACGGGAAAGTGAGAATATAAGTTTAATTAATAGCTAGGATTTCTTTTTGTTATGCTAAGCTGTGCAAATTGAGTCCTCCCAATTTTTTTCTTTGTAATAAGTATATAACAAGAAAAGGAGGAAAGAAGTATCATATATGTTGATAGTAATTTAGGAGGAGCTGTAAAATTTGATGTTGAATTTACATGACAATTTAACTACAATAATGATAGGGTATTTGAAAGATGAGTGTTATATCACTAAAGTATTTTGGAGGTGATAGTATGCCGAATATAAAACCTATTTCAGATTTACGTAACTATTCTGAAGTTTTACGAGATGTTACTATAGATAGTCCAGTATTCTTAACTAAAAATGGTAGAGGTAGATATGCAATTATGGATATCCAAGATTATGAACGTGTAATGGCTACGATAAAAACTTATGGGGGCTTTAGAGACCGGTCGTAAATCTGGTGAAGAACAAGGATGGATTTCATCAGATCAACTAAAAGAGTGAATTGGGGATTTAATTATGAATAATCAAATTAGCTATGCACCAAAAGCACGAGAAGATTTGCTAGAAATAAAATCTTTTATAGAAGAAGAAACCGGTGATATTGAGTTAGCTAAGAAAACCATTTCGGATATAGTGACTACGAATGACTCGTTGAGTATATTTCCAGAAATGGGGCAGCGATTATTGATTAATCTAGGAAGTAAAATTGAATACAGATATTTACTTTGTCATAATTATTTAAGTTTTTACCGTTATTTAGACCGAACTATCTATATTGATAGAATATTAAACAGTAGACGTGATTATCTTAGAATATTATTAGATGAAGTACATTAGCTCTTAAAAGCACTATCCTTAATAGATGGTGCTTTTTTTATCATATGATAAACATACTAACTATTAATAGTATCTTGGCTTTCACAAATCCTCGAAGAATGATACAATATAGATTATATATTCATTTTTTTAGAAAAAGAGGCTATTATGGAAAGGATTCAAGATCTTGTGTACACACATGTGCAGGGTGGCCAGTTTAGATGGGTTACTGTCAGCACATTGATGCTCGCATTGGGCACGATATTGCATTTGGTGAGCCCTAGTGTGGCTGGGGTAACGCCAAACTGGACGATTGCTACGTACTGCGTAGCTATTTTATTGACTCGTCCAAGTTTGAGTCAAACGTTGGGGATTGGCCTTGTGGCGGCCCTCATCAATGTTTTGACATCTAAGTCAGCATTCCCTTACGGCAACTTGTTGTCTGAACCAGGTGGTGCTTTGACAGCAGCTCTCGTGACGCGCGCTATGTTGTCCGTGAAGTTCCGTAAAATTGGTGGCTTTGATTTGACGCCAATCCTATCTGGATTTTTAGCGACTGTTGTATCTGGTGGTATCTTCGTTACCATCTTGTGGAAAGTATTGGGTTTACCAGACAATGTATATATGTATGGTATGTGGCCGATGGTTCTTATCGTAGGTGCTTTGAACGGTGCCATTACGCCAATCTTGTACATTCCGGCGCAACGTCTATTCTCTAAACGCGGCATGTTGCCAAGTGCAGAGGAATTGGGCTCCGATCACAGTCATTTGACAATCTTGCCTGAGCGTCAAGCTAAGATTTCCATTGAACACGTAAATTACTACCATCCTAAGGCGACGACGCCATCTCTTGAAAATATCAATCTCGATGTACATGATGGTGACTTCTTAGTTGTAACAGGTCCTGCCGGTTGTGGTAAAAGTACCCTTTGCATGGCCATGGTAGGGGCTGTACCTAAATTCTACGGCGGCCGCCTTGAAGGCATGGTGTTCGTAGATGGTAAAGCGACTACACAAATGGAAATTCCAGAGTTAGCGAACCATATCGGTGTGGTTCTCGCTGATTACGACACTCAACTCGTAACTATGACAGTTCGTGAAGAAGTGGCCTTTGCTATGGAAAATCGCGGTTATGACCGTGACACAATTAAAGCACGTTCTGAAGAGGTGTTTGCACAAGTTGGTCTTATCGGCTTAGAAGATCGCAAAATTACTAGTCTATCCGGTGGTCAACGCCAACGTTTGGCGATTGCTTCCGTATTGGCTACGAACCCAACGGTTCTAGTTCTTGATGAACCAACGAGCTCCCTCGACCCTGATGGGACTGCCGAATTATATCGCCTCGTAGGTGATTTAAATCAAAAACACGGGATTACCGTTGTCGTTATCGACCATGACTTACACGCTGTATTGCCGTATGCAAACCGCATGGCTCTCATGGTGGATGGCTCTATTGCTTGTGATGACGATGTGCCAACTACGCTTCGTTACATGTACGAACACAATATTCACGTTGATGCGTTGCCATCCGTGTTCACTACGTATATGGAACTTGAGCAAGCGGGCTTCCACAGCGATGAGCCTTGGCTTAGCATCGAGTCTGCTATCAAGGGCTTGCACCAAATTGAAATGGCTCACGCTATTCAAACTGAGGTGCATGGTGAAAGCAACTCTACCAATAACCAAATAAATACTACTGTAGTAGAAGATAGAAAACCGATTCAACGCGTTGATGATGTACAAGGAAAGGACGGTGGCGCTCATGCTTAAGGTTGAAACATCCGCTTTGGCTATGTGCCATCTGTAGACATCTTCCGTGATGTGACTTTCACCATCGAAGGGGGCGAATATATTGCCATCGGTGGTCGCAATGGTTGTGGTAAAACGACCATTACTCGTTTGCTCGTGGGTCTTGAAAAGGCGAGCGAAGGCCGCATGTACTATAACGGTACGGATATTACGGCTATGCCGCCATCTAAACAGGGGTCAATTTATTGGTTATGTGTTCCAACAACCAGATCGCCAAATGTTCAGACCAACAGTAGCCACAGAGGTTGCTTTCGGTCCTGAATCACTAGGTCGCACTAAATCCGAAGTGAAACGCATCGTTGATGAAGTGTTGGAGCGCACAGGTATCGCTCACTTACGTGAAGCCTATCCTCCAACATTGCGCCGCGGCGAAAAACAACGCGTCGCTATCGCTTCTGCACTAGCAATGCAATCTAAAATTCTTATCCTCGACGAACCAACAAGTGGTCAAGATGGTAAGGAAACTAAAGAGTTGTTAGCTTTATTGCGTCAACTTAATCAAGAAGGTATTACGATCCTTCTCATTACACATGATATGGAAATCATGGCTAGCGAATGTAGCCGTGCACTCATCATGGGTAACCAAACCGTTGCCTTTGATGGCAGTCCAGAGGAATTATTCAAGAAATCTACGGATGAATTGCAAGACCTAGGCCTCACAAAACCGCCAAGTGTGGAACTTTCACTAGCGGTACCATCCCTAGGCTATTGCAAATCCATGGATGAATTGAAATCTAAGTTAGTGGCTCAGTTGAGCGGAAAAATAGGAGGGACATATGGAACGTTTAGTACCGTTAACAAAAATCTTGATGACCCTCGCTGTATCCGTGTGGGCCATCCTATTACGCGACTGGGTATCATTATTGGCTTTAGTCGTTGTAGAGCTGGGTGTATTATTTGTAGCTGGTTTACTGTTTAAACAACAAAAAAAGCCGTATTGGCATTGACTAGCTTTGCTGTATTCCTTGGTGTTATCCAATTCCTCGGCAGTGGTGATGTAACATCTGCCATCGTATCCGGCTTGCGTATGCTTGCCATGACACTTGTATTCATTTGCTTGTTGGCAACTACAAAATTGCAAGACCTTACAGCAGCGCTCGTAACACAGTGCAAAATTCCTTACGAATATGCATTTATGTTCACCGCAGCACTACGCTTTGTGCCTGACTTCATCGCTGAAAGCCATGCTGTACAAGAGGCGCAAGCTTGCCGCGGTTTATCCTTAGAAGGCAACTTCTTGAAGCGCATGAAATCTTACGCATCCGTAATCCAACCATTGCTCTTAAAATCCTTGGGTCGATCCGAAACAATGGCGTTGTCCCTAGAACTACGCGGCTTCGGTGGACCTACACATAGCTTTGCAGCGTCTGTAGGCTTGAAAACTATGGACTATGCTGTGATTGGTGCATTGATTGTTATTACAGTACTTTTTATTTCTAGTAGTTTAATCTTCTCATATATTTACAATTAAAACTTAAATACATAAACTGAGTGGTAAAAATTGATGTTTTTACCACTCAGTTTTGTTGTATTGGGGATATAGAAGTAAAATATGCAATTTTTACTTCTTAAAAATGCAGAAATGTGAAATGGTATGTACTACGAACAGTTCATCCTTTTTCTTGCGTATGTGGGCTCTTTTTATATATTATGTTAAATAGAAATAATGTTTTTTAGGATATCCACAGTTTTGAGGAATACTTATGAGTGAATTAGTAATTCGACCAATTACACAGGATGATATCGCATCTTGTTTAGATATTTATAATTACGAGGTTATAAACGGTTTGGCTACGCTTGATCTTGAACCTCGTACCTTACCAGAGTGGCAGGCGTGGTATGAGGCTCACCAAAGGTTGGAGCACTGCATTTTTATAGGTCTTATGGACGATGTTGTGGTAGGTTATGCATCGCTTTCACCATATAGAACGAAGGATGCTTTCAAAAGCACTGTCGAATTATCTATCTACATCCATCAAGAGTATCGCGGCAAAGGCGTGGCGTCTAAATTGATGGTCCATATATTAGAACATGCTAAATCGACTGATACATTACATACGGTGGTGTCTGTTATTACGGCAGGAAATGCGGCAAGTACAGCATTACATGAACGGTTTGGCTTTACCTACTGTGGTCTAACACCGCAAGTTGGTTTCAAACATGGTAAATATCAGGATACCGAAACATACGCATTATTGGTATAATAAAACGTAGATAATAATACATATTTAAACTAGATATATTAATTAGATATATTAATTAGATATGGTAATCAGATATGTTAATCAGATATATTAATAATGTACAGATGATAGATAAGGGTTCGCCGTGGGTTAGGGCGAATAGGGTGATTGAATGAACATGAAAGATGAACGACAGTTCGTTGGTTATAGTAAGTATCGTAGCCGACTTGTGGACGGTCATGTACATACAGAATTGTGTCCCCATGGTAGTGGCGATCGCACTGCGTTGATGATTGAAAAGGCCATCGAGTTGCGCATTGAAAAGGTGTGCCTCACTGAGCATGCACCATTGCCTGCGGGATTTGCTGCTGAATATGGTGGCGATAAAAAGGCTTATAATACGGCGTCTTTGAAATTGAATCAAGTAGATTCCTATCTAGAATTAGGCCGTCAATTGCAACGTGCTTATGGCACGCATATCGACATCTCCCTTGGCTTTGAAGTGGATTACATTCCAGGCTTTGAGACGGATATTCAAGAGTTCCTTGATCGCTACGGTCCGTTGACGGATGATAATATTTTATCTGTTCACTTTATGGAAGGCGTTAATAATGCCTTTTATTGCTTAGACTACAGCCCTAAAGAATTTGAGCGTGGCTTTGGTCCGTGGATTCAAAGCAATATGAGTTATATTACAAATATTACTCTACTGTGCGCCAAGCCGTGCGCGCTGACCTCGGTGAATATACGCCAAAACGAATTGGTCACTTTGATTTGATCAAGAAATACCAACACTACTTTGGTTTTGAGCGTCACTTGGATCGCCGCAATGCGCAGGTGGTAAGCGATATCTTGCATATAATGCGCGTACAAGGGCGCGAACTAGACTACAACATGAGTGGGTTCTTTAAAACAGATTGTCGTGAAATGTATCCAAGCCGCTTCATCCAAGGCATGGCTGCTGTTATCGGTGTGCCATTCGTACTTGGCTCTGACGCACATAGCGTGGCAGATATAGAAAACGTTTGGGGATAATTACAAAAGGTCTATACTTGGCTCCGTTCTATGTAACATATGGGTAAAAGTATAGGCCTTTTTATATATTACCGTGATTTAGATGCACAGAATCGTTAAGTATGATAGGAGATAATATGAATTATGGTGCTGCAACATATATAATAATTTGCGTATTTATCATATACTTATTCGATGTTTTTAAAGTGCAGTCTTTTCGATTAAACCATATTGATTTAAAGAAGAGTGTAGCAATTAAAATTTTTCAGTTAATAAAAGGTCTCGCTGTGGTAGCATATACCGTAACTCCTTGGGGACATACCTTGTGGGGGACAAGAGTATTCGCAGTAATCTTTTTATTGGCAGTATTAGGTGATATTTATTCTAGAAATAAAGTTGCTAAAGCGGTTACGGGCTTGTCGGCTTCTGAAAAAGAACGTTTATGCCGTTCTGCTAACATGCTTTATCTTTATTTCATACCGTATATGCTAGTCTGTATGACTGTAATTATTTTTATGAATTTTTAATGTATTAGCTGATTAGGCATTTTAGAGGAACAGAACGTATGGAGATAATACTTAAAATCCTAACCCTTATTATGTTTATTGGTATACTCTATAATAGTAGACAACGCAAGAAGTATGATGAATGGAAGGAAAAGGAAAATCAAGCCATATATGATTTGGGACAAATTTTGGTATGTGACAGAGCACAAGCTAAGTTTGTAATCGATCAACTAGGACGTCATGCAGTACCTATTGATGTGGTAGTTGAGCCCATGTCTGTTGTCTCTATCCATGGTGAAAGCATGAATGGCTATGCCTTTTCTTATAATGAATTAAAAAGGCTATTTTACTTTAAATGATAAGTTTGAGATAACAAATTTGATTTATAATGATGTGGACTTATTACAATTAAATTCTTCAGCTTTATAGGTTAATGATAATGATAGCATTGCATCTATCCATCCATTTGGTTGGCAGGCAAAGGTAAGTGGGAGTATATAATGAGAAAAACTACTGATTGGACTTATTGTTTTAATTGCTTTAATAACAGCTTTTATAGCTTTTTATGTTTTATCATGAACCATCATCAGATGAGCTGGTTGGCCGTAGTGTAGTTTTTAGAGTTTGGGCCTAAGAATGTAATTCATATTAGCAAATTGGGTAGCCAATTTATTGTATCTGATACTAGTTTCTCTAACTCTAAATTTCCTTATTTCTTTGATGCCTTTGTAGAGAAAGATAAGGCTGGCAGCTCGTATCTATACTTATTATGTAAGGATAATATGATTGTCTTTGATAATAAGATGAATTGTGTTCTATTCTTCTCCAAACAAAACCAAGAGTCCAAAGTTTTATTAGATCATGTAAAGAAATATTATCATTTTAATGAAAGTAAAACGAAGTATAAGATTGAAGACTTAGATGAAGTTGATAAGTCTATATATCTATCGTTACAAAGTCAAAAATTAATCCTTAATTATATGTATTTAATATAGTATATAAGAGGGTATAAACTATAGGCGCATTATCTTTATATTAATAACGTAAAATATTAACGGTTCTATTGACAATTCTATAGAACCGTTATATTATAATTTCATACTTTAATCAGATAAAGCGATAAAAATAGAAAAAGTATCGATATAGGTAAATTTTTTTCTCATAGTAAATTGTAGAGGAATATAACTTATAAAAAAATAGAGTGTATTGGGCTTTTTACAGGCATGAGAAATGAAATGATAGAAAGGATGTTTACGATGGTACAGCAGCAATTACCTACGGGGTTCCGCGATGATATAGGGGCCGTAGCGGAGCGCAAGGATGATGTGAGCCAATATGTGCTCGGTCTATGTCGTAGCCGCCAGTACACTAAGATCTCTACGCCTCTTGTGGAGTACAAAGATGTATTTAATGGCTATGCAATGGGGCGCGGTCAGCATATGTACGAGTTCATGGATAGCTCTGAAGCGTCCGTCGTAATTCGTCCTGATTTGACCATGCCAATCGGTCGTTTTTTGGCTACTACAAATATTGAGTTGCCTCTTACGTTCTACTATTTGGGCGATGTATTTATGAAAAATAAAAAGCATCGTGGTGATGTGAACCAAGTGACGCAAGGCGGCATTGAGATGGTAGGCTATGAAGGCATTGAGGCCGAGCAAGAATGCTTTGCCATCATTAAAGAGGTAAATGAAACGCAGCTTGGTAATAACTTATTGCTTGAGATTGGGGACGCTCGTTTCTCTCGTGCTATTACCGATGCGCTTGGCCTTAGTGATGAGGAACGAACAGAGCTATTAGAGGCTTTGTTTACTAAATACTTACCTCGTTACAACGAGTTGATTTCCGACTTTAAAAATAGTGCGTTATATCCATTTTTAACTGTATGGCCTCGCTTATTTGGTACGGTGCAAGACATTAAGAATGAGCTAAATCAAATCATCTTGCCGGCCGGAGCGCAACGCATTTTAGACAATCTCGTAGATATGGCTAATCAAGTGGAGGAAACAGGCCAACAGGTTCGCATTGACGTGTCTACAGAGCCGCTTCAATCCTACTATACAGGCCTCACCTTTAGAGGTTATGTGGACGGCGTGTCCCAATACATCGTCATGATTTTGAAACAGGACAATATGATTTCTCAGCTCTTGTGAAAGCCGTCGATGAAACGACACGCCTCGTGTGGATTTGTAACCCTAACAACCCAACTGGAACCTATGAGTCCGTAGAAGACATTCGTAAATTCGTAGCAGCAGTGCCAAAGGAAACACTAGTTATTGTAGATGAGGCTTATATTGACTTTGTTACATCTGTTGCAGTTCCTACGGCACGCGCTCTATTAGATGAGTTCCCCAATGTAGCTATCATGAGGACTTTCTCCAAGGCTTATGGCCTTGCCAATTACCGCGTAGGCTACATGATGACTCCCTAGAATTGGCAAACTACATACAAACCATTCGTTTGCCTTATAATCTCAATACATTGTCCCAAGTGGCCGCAGAGGCAGCCTTCGATGATCAACCGTTCTTGGCGAGAACAGTATCTCAAAATGCAGAGGAACGAGCTAAATGGGAGGCTCTATTTGATGAGCTAGGAATTCACTATTACAAGAGTGAAGTGAATTTTATATTCTTTAAGGCTCCTGATGCGGATGCAGATGGTTTAGCTGATGCATGGCTAACAGAAGGATACCAAGTGCGCCGAGGTCAACGAGACGGTTGGTTGCGCCTACCATACCTATGGCACAGGACGGTGTAGTCATGCGCAATATATTAAAAACAATTCATGAATTAATCATTAATAATATATCACTTATAGTAATTATTTGAGTATTTTGATATCGAATTTCATTCTATAGAATGGAGTTTAGCTTTTACGCAATCTATAGGCAGGACTTTCTTTTTTCTTTGACGAATATATATATCGAAAACAACGTGAATGCGTGAATGTTTGAGCCCTAGTATTTTCTCTAGGGCTCATTAAGGCGGTTGAAAGGAGTTTATTATGATTGCCATTATAGATTATGACGCAGGGAACACATTTAACGTCCAGAAAGCTTTTGCCTACATCGGCCTCGATGCAGTGCTAACAGCGGATCCTGAGGTTATATTAAACGCTGATGGCGTTCTCTTGCCAGGTGTAGGCGCGTATGCATCGGCAGTAGCGGTTCTTAAAGAGCGCGGCTTAGTCGATGTACTTCATGAAGTAGTAAAGCGTGAAATTCCCCTATTAGGCATTTGTTTAGGTATGCAATTATTATTTGAGGAATCTGAAGAGTACGGTCCAACTCCAGGTTTAGGTCTTATTCCTGGCAAAGTAAAAGAAATTCCTCGCGATCTTGGTCTCAGTGTACCTCACATGGGCTGGAACAAGAATGTAGTTCATTATCAAGATAGTCCATTTAGTAATGTAGACGATCAATATACTTATTTCGTTCATTCCTATTATGTAGATACAGATCCTGAATATATCATTTCCACAGCTAACTATGGTATCGATGTACCTGGTGTAGTTGAATGTGGCAGAGTATATGGAATGCAATTCCATCCTGAAAAAAGTGGTATCGTAGGTCTGAATTTGTTGCGTACGTTTGGTAATATTACAGAAGCTTACGCAGACTCAAAAAAATAGGAGGACGACTGAATGTTAGCAAAACGTATTATCCCTTGCCTTGGTGTGGCAAATGGTCGTGTACAGAATGGCGTACAATTCCGTGATATGGTTGACGCAGGGGATCCAGTAGAATGTGCAGAACGTTATGAAATACAAGGCGCAGATGAGCTTGTGTTATTAGATATTACGGCTACAACAGAGGGTCGTAAAACTTTCACAGATATGGTTCTTAAATCCTCTGATAAGGTATTTATGCCACTTACTGTTGGTGGTGGCATCACCTCTGTTGAGGATATGACGGCTCTTATGAAAGCTGGTGCTGATAAGATTTCCATTAATACCGCCGCTTTGGCTAATCCATCCCTTATTACAGAAGGGGCTAAGAAGTTCGGTAATCAAGGCATCGTCGTATGTCTTGATGTAAAATATAATCCTTTTGAAAAGGTTTGGTACGCTTATGGTCATGGTCAGACAGGTGAATCTGGACAACGTAGAAATGCTCTTGAATGGGCAAAAGAAGCGGTAGAACGCGGTGCAGGTGAGTTATTGGTAACTAGTATCGATAGACATGGCACAGGCATTGGCTTTGATATTGAATTATACCAAGCATTAGCCGAAGTAGTAGATGTTCCTGTGACAGCTTTCGGCGGTGCAGGTAATGTACAACATTTTGTGGATTTATTTACAAAAACTAATGTAACAGGTGCCCTTGCTGGCGTATTATTACACAATAAAGTGTTAACTATAAAAGATATTAAGAAGGCTCTCCACGAAGCTGGTATCGTGGTAAGACTATAGATAGAAGCTAATTTGCACTTATTAAGGCATTCTCCTATGTGGAGGATGCCTTTTTGTTATGCCTTTAAGTTATAGAGAACTTTCAAAATGACTAAATAGTAATTGACACACCCATGATTAGTTATACAATGAAAGGGTAAGTACTAACATTTTTACTAGCCAAAGTGGCATGGATGTCCAAAAGATTTATCAGATATTTTTATATAACACCATGTCACAGAAGACAATTGGAGGTGTTTATATGGTTATGAATGGTATTTACTTAGTTATTGCCTCCGCGTGTATTCTTATTTTAGCGTACCGCTTTTATGGGGCTTTCATAGCGGCTAAGGTTTTGACGTTGGACCAATATCGTCCGACTCCAGCTATGATTCACAACGATGGTCACGACTACGTGCCAACTAACAAATGGGTAACCTTTGGTCATCACTTTGCAGCCATTGCAGGTGCAGGCCCTCTCGTAGGCCCAGTTATTGCAGCCCAGTTCGGGTATTTACCTGGTGCCTTATGGATCCTAATCGGTTCTGTATTGGCTGGTGCTGTACATGATATGGTTATCTTATTCGCTTCAGTTCGCTATGACGGTAAGTCTATCGCGGATATTGCGCGCGAAGAAATCAGTAAACTAGCTGGTTTCGGTGCTATGCTTGCTACGTTGTTCCTATTGGTTATTACCCTCGCTGGTATGGCCGTAGTAGTAGCGAACGCATTGCATAACTCTCCTTGGGGATTCTTCTCCGTATTCGCTACAATTCCAATCGCTATTTTTATCGGTATTTATTTGAAATGGTTGCGTCCTGGTAAAATCCAAGAGGCTACTATCATTGGTGTAGCGTTAATCTTTGTAGGCATTATCTACGGTCCTAATATCGCGGCTAGCGAATATGCTTCTTGGTTCACATACGACTTGCAAACTATTGAAATTATGCTTGCCGTGTATGGTTTCTTTGCAGCAGCATTGCCAGTATGGTTATTGCTCGCTCCTCGTGATTATCTATCTACATACCTTAAAATCGGTACAATTGGCGCCTTGGCTCTCGGTATTATTATCGTAATGCCTGAAATCCAAATGCCAGCTGTTACTCCTTATATCTGGGGTGGCGGTCCTGTATTGAAAGGTTCTGTATTCCCTTACATCTTCATTACTATCGCATGTGGTGCTTTATCTGGTTTCCATACAGTAATTGCAACAGGTACAACACCTAAAATGCTTACTAATGAAAGAGAAATCTTACCTATCGGTTATGGTGCGATGTTAACAGAAGGCTTCATCGCTATGATGGCGTTGATTGCAGCGACTGCATTGCATCCAGACGATTACTTTGCTATTAACTCCACAGTAGAATCCTTTAAAGCACTAGGGCTTCAAGTACATGAATTGCCAGCATTGTCCGCAATGGTTGGTGAAGACTTGATGCACCGTCCTGGTGGTGCCGTATCCCTTGCAGTAGGTATGGCTCATATCTTCTCCAGATTGCCTAACATGGATCACTTGATGGGCTACTGGTATCACTTCTGTATCATGTTCGAAGCCTTGTTCATCATGACTTTGATCGATGCTGGTACTCGCGTAGGTCGTTACTTGCTTCAAGAATTATTAGGTCATTTCCATCCTAAATTCAACGACCAACACTGGGCTCCTGGCGTATATGGTTGTGCAGCTTTGATCTGTATCTTGTGGGGCTACCTAGTTCTACAAGGTAACATCGGTATTATTTGGCCTCTATTCGGCGTATCTAACCAATTATTAGGTACTATGACATTGGCTGTAAGTACTACTGTTATTATGCGACTTGGCCGCAAACGCTATGCATGGGTTACAGGTATTCCATGTATCCTAATGGCTATTGTTGCTATTGCTGCAGACTTTGAAAAACGTATTTAACAGCTATATCCCAGCGGGTAAATGGATCCTAGTAGCATTCAGTGCTGCCATGTTCCTCATGATTCTTATCGTATTAGTAGAAGCAGTTCGTAGCTGGATCCGCTTGGCGGACATTCCTCAAGACTATCGCACTCAAGAAGAAATTGAAGCTGAAAGCCTTGTAAAATACGGAAAACAAGCAAAAGCATAATATAATACCATAAAGATTTAAGAGCTCCATCCATTTGGATGGAGCTCTCTTCTTTTTGTAATCTTTCATAGCCTTATTATTTTTTTAAATATTAGTAGAGCTATTTTTATTTTTAATGGGATACCTTCATAACAAACGTTATGAAATGAGTGGTCCATACATAATGAGCGACTTAGCTCGCTTTGGAGCGAAGTTGTATGGACCACTTATTTCAATATGTAGGCCGACATGTTTTGGGGCCCCATTAAAATAAAATTGTCAACGTATCGTGATATAATAAGGCTATGAAACATTACATGCGTTCCTATTGGACAAAAATATAAACAATTGTATAAGAAAGGGCTAAAAGGTATTGCTGCTTTTCTTACCATTGGAGCCATCGTTTTCTTTGTATTAGCCACTATTGCTAGTCGCGGGATGGGCGTAATTTTTAATGAGGTTATGGCTCGTCAGACTATGATGCGAGGCACTGTTACTGTGGAAAGTTTATCTGCCACACCTTGGGGGACATTATCCTTTACTGATTTAGTATGGACGGACCCAGATGGGCGACGATTAGTAACAGTTCCAGACGGCAAGATACGGGTTAACATGTGGGACGTGGTAACGCGTAACTTCAAGGCATCCGCCATTAATGGTATTGAATTAAACGATGCAATCATCGTCGTCGATTTGGATGAAAACAACCGAATTGACTTTGTTCCGCCTTCGCCTGATGTAAAGAAGCCTCTTAATGAGGTAGCGCCACGGCCGAAAGCCCCTAGAAAAACGACACAAGAACGACAAGAGGAACTAGGCAATAAGGTGCGTAACTTTAATTGGCAAGGGCAACACTTAGATCTCAAGATTAGACTTAGAAATAGCCAACTAGAGGTATTTAACAGAAATCGTCACTATGTGATGAAGGATGTAAATGCTCGGATTGATCTAGATAGCAATCGTGCTGTACACATCGATATGGAAACGGGAAAATTTGGTGGCACTGCTATTGGTGATGGTCTCCTTTTAAAAGGTCGGGTAGACTTAAAAGATGTGCTAAAACATCGTATGCCTCAGCTAGATTTACAGTTTGATGTGAAAGGTGTAGACCCATCATCCCTTGGTTTCGGTGAGAATATTCACGATACCATGACCTTGCTCACAAAGGTAACAGGCGATTTTAATAGACCTTTTGCGAAAGGTCGCGTGACAATGCCTATATTGCGAATTCCTGCATTGACCTTTGATAATGTAGTAGGCGATGTGACATACCAAGATGGTATCTTGAACTTCTCTAACGTCAATGCCAATGTGTTCAACGGTAAACTAGAGGCGAAAGGTGTTTATAATTTAGACACTCGTGCCTATACGATTACTGGCGTAGCAAAGGATTTAGACAGTAGTGTGGCCCTTAAAACGCCGGAGTTCCTCGTTCCTGTATCGGCTAATTTGAACTTTAAAAGCGAAGGTATACCTCGTGATATGGAGGTGTGGGGTAATTTCTGGTCTGGCGAAGGCCATTATATGCTCATACCGATTCAAAGCATTACTGGGAACTTTCACAATAAGGGGCGGCACCTGTCCTTTAGTGATGTGAAAGTAAATACAAAGGTCACTACGATTTCTACAAATGCGTTGCGCATCGATGATGGACAGCTTACGATGGGGCCACTCAATATTACGTCCCACGGGGGTAGTAATTTTATCATCTATGATGAAGACTCATTTGATGAGCTAGATGAGAATATGGACCGAATTAAAGAGGGCATGAAGCAAGCTAGTGAAAATAGTAAGCGTGCCTCGGAATCGGCCAAAGGTCTTAAAGACGTCAAGATTCCTGACGATGTAAAAGGATCTATTAAAGATTTGAAACGACAAATGGATTCTGTAAAAGATAGTGTTGAAAGTATCAAAATTAATTGATAAATGAAATATAAATGATGTTTACAATGTTTCATTGTGAGTTTAAATAGTAGGTTTATAATGACTCTCCGTTATCATAATTTTTGATAATAAGGCATTTTTAGTATTTGCTATGGAGGTTTTTATGAAAGCATCTAAACAATTATCTATCGTTTTTGCAGCCACAGTTCTTGCGTTCGGTGTAGCTACATTGGCACCACAACAAGCGGACGCTTCTTATGGCTATAAATATACTGACTCCCAACGTCCACCAGTATCTACTCCAACAGGCTATGTTAATCCATCTATGGGTTCTACTGTAACAGTTACAGATCCTGCACCTGCTACTGGTACAAACAAACTTACAACGCCTGTAACTAGTAATAACAATGTAACTATTGAAAGCGTTAATACTGCTAATGTAGCCCCTAAATATTCCGATTACAATGATATTGCAGCATACTCTTTAGCAGTGGCTGATTATTTCATGGCGAAGATTATGGCTATATATGGTAATGGTAATACGGCACTTAACCGCTATGGTTTTGGTAAATAATTGATTTTGCAATAGTCATTTTTAGTTACATTTACAGAACAAAAAGGTCCCTTATGGACTGTACACCCTAAGATTGTATCTAATGGGGAAACAGTCCGTGGGGGACCTTTTGTTGTATGCTTATGGATTAGCGATCTAAGCCATTAGCACGTTGGTATTCAGATTTTTCTGTAGCTTCTGTATTTGTAGTAGTTACAGAGTCTTTAGCCAATGCTTTTTTGATTTTAATAAGCGGTTTTGCTTTTGGATTTTCTTTTTTCTTTACGTCATTTTGGGATGGTGGTAAGAAAGTGTTGAGTTCATTCTTGTGGGGTACGTCTGTGTTTGTAGTAGACGCTAATTGTGCACGTTGAGGGGCGATGAAGATTTCGTCTTTTGTAATATTCACTTGGTTCAATAATAATTTGAATACTTGTGGTTTTACAAAGATTGTGCCGTCTACCTTGCGAGCTGCAGGCAAGAAGGATTCAGATGTATCAAGGTTGATAACCTTTAATTTGCCGTGACGGATAACATCAGCAGAGTCAGGTTGGATTGCTAATGTAGCAATGTTCATATCTACTAAAGCTGTTTTTAGTAGGTTCATCCCACGCTACTTTATAGCCCAATGCTTCAGATACTTGACGCAATGCTACGAGCGGTTGGCCGTCTACATAAATTACGTTTTGCTGGCCGTTAATAGGCTCAACTACCTTTCCATCTACATTAATGTGATGCTGTGTTGTGACAGATACAGGTTTCTCAAGGTTCATTGCAGGGCCAGGATTTTTCCATGCCAATAGCTGCTTGTGCAGGCTGTGCAACGCTAAAGGTGAAAGCTAGTGCACCTACAGCGATACTAGATAAAATAAGCTGTTTTAATTTCATAAGGGACCTCCATAAGGTGTTATATTTCTCTGAATATGTTAACGTTACCAAATGTATATGAATATTTTATTATAAACTTAAATTTTATGCAATTAATATAAGTGTATATCTTATTCATTTATTAATAGTTTTAATTAGATTATATTTAAAAATAATTTTATACTTTACAAGAAAAACTTTAATTATGTTATTCTGATGATATGTATTTCATGAAATTGTCATGATTGGTGTTGTTAGAGTATGTTTATAGGAGAGTTTTGTGAATATAAAACGCTTAGTTCTTCTGAGTTTAGGTGTATATGGTCTGTCTATGCCTTTAATGGTACAGGCTGCTGATCCTGTTATACCTATGACTCAACAAGAGCAATTACAACAAGACCGAGATACTCAACGAGAACGTAATCTTCGCCTCGATGCGGAACGCGTGGGGACCGTTGTCAGTGAGCCGGCACTTATAGACGTACCTTCAGATAAGAATGGTACGTCTTTTTATATTAAACAAATACAGTTGGATGGTGTGCCTAAAGAATTATCGTTTCTAAGTAAGATAGCTCGTAAGCATGAGCAAAAACATGTGACTGTATCAGATATTACTAATATTCGTAATGCCTTTCAACGTAAATTACTAGAGAAAGGCTATGTTACCTCTCAGGTATATATTCCAGAACAAAATTTAAATGCTGGAACCTTACAATTTATGGTTATGCCTGGTCGAGTGGAAGATATTCGGTATAGTGCTTCTTCAGCTCATGGTCCTTGGCGCACTGCATTTCCTGTGCGTCCAGGAGATATCCTTAATATCCGAGATGTAGAACAAGGCCTAGAGCAGATGAAACGGGTATCATCTCAATCGGTAACAATGAAGTTACTTCCAGGTACATCTGTTGGTACTTCTATTATTGAACTATCGATTAAACAAGATAAACCAGTACATGGATCCATTAGTTTCGATAATAGTGGTCTAGAGTCTACAGGGGTATATCAAGGTAGTTTTACATCATCTTTTGACCAAGTGTTTAGAGCAAATGATACCTTTACTATGTCGTTATCAGGTGACCTTAGTGGTTCGGGTAGTATAAAAGGAACTCGTGCAGCTAGTCTTAATTATGTGATACCTCATGGAAAAGATACGTTTAGTGTAAGCTTTTCTAAATCAAGATATCATCAAACTATTCAATCTAATCCTTATGATTTCACATACAGTGGTAAGTCTACTACTATGAAGGCGAAATGGAATCATGTTTGGTCGCGTACACAACGTGAAAAGCGCGCCTTTGATATTTCTATTAGCACACGACATAATCATCGCTTTATCAATGATGTGGAAATACCTGTGCAAGCATTACGTACCACTTCAATGGAGTTTGGTGTTTCTAACCGTAAATATATTGGGAATGCTACGCTGTACTCTCGTTTAGGGTTCCAATGGGGGATAGGTGCACTTGGCGCACAACCTGAACATAAGGCTTCTGTTGCCATGGGTGGCCCTACATCTAGATATCATATGTGGCTTGTAGATGTAGATTATCGAAAACCATTTATTATGGGCCATCGACCTGCATCCTTTACCTCTTCATTCCATGGACAGTGGGTGCAAGGTGGTAAAAGACTGTATAGCGTAGACACTATAAATATTGGTAACCGATATAGTATCTATGGCTTCGATGGTGAATATACACTTATGGGCGATAGTGGTTGGTATGTGCGTAATGAAGTATCATCTGTTATTCCTCGCCTTAATACAGAAGTATATCTTGGTCTTGATGTAGGGGCTGTATATGGTAAAAGTACAGAAGCTCTAGTCGGCAAAACAATTGCAGGCACTGCACTTGGCGTACGGGGTAACTATGCATCAGGTTTACTGTTTGATGCATTTGTTAGTACCCCTTTATATAAACCGCAAGGCTATCATACGAAAAAAAGTTTTATAGCGGATTTACCGTAGGGTACAGATTCTAATCTCAATGTAATTATGACTATATATGTGTTGAACTAGCATGTGTTGAGCTAGTATTTATATAATTGGAGAGTTGTATGTGTAAAAACAAATCAAGAACGACGTACGCTAGGACGAAAGGTAATGTCTTGGCTAACCTTTGGTGTATTTGTAGCATCTCAATCGATGGTGTTGGCTGCACCAATTACGCCAGATAATAATGCTGTTGTTACTGAACGACCGTTAGTTCAGGAAACAGATAATCAGATTCCACTAGTTAACGTGACGGCCCCTACTAATGGTGGCGTCTCTATGAATAAATATGATCAATTTAATGTAGAGAAACAAGGGGCTATTTTAAATAACTCATATGTAACGAGTAAAACAGAACTTGCTGGCTATGTGCAAGGTAATAGTAACATGGTGAATGGGACTGCAAAGGTTATCGTAAACCAAGTTACATCAGATACACCGACATCTATGAATGGTTATTTAGAAGTGGCGGGGCAAAAAAGCCTCCGTTGTGGTTGCTAACCCTAATGGCATTACCGTTAATGGTGGAGGATTCCTTAATACGGAGCATGCTGTGTTAACTACAGGTAGACCAGAACTAGATAGTGCTGGAAATTTACGAAATTACCATGTAGAACAAGGCAAAGTCTCTATTGAAGGTAAAGGTCTTGATGGGAAAAGTGCAGATTCTGTGTCTATCTTGGCACGAACTATTGATGTAAATGCAGGTGTTTGGGCAAACAAACTTAATACTCGTACTGGACAAAATAATATTGACGCCAAGAATTTAAAGGCTACAGCTTTAGACTTGTCGGCTACTGAAACAAAGCCGACGATTGGCTTAGATGTGGCTACAGTTGGAGGGATGTATGCGAATCATATTACTATGGTCGGTACTGAAGCTGGTGTAGGTGTTAATCTTAATGGTGTAGTTGCAGGGACTCAATCTGTTTCAGTAGATGCTAATGGTCATCTATCTGTTAATGGTACGCTTCAATCGGATACAAGTCTCGTGGCTAAAGCAAACTCTATACAGAATACAAAGACAATTGCTTCTGGTGGAGAGTTAGGTTTAGAAACAAAAAGTTAACTAATACAGGACATATTACATCCGTTAAAAATGGACATATTAAGGTAGAAGAAACTTTAACTAATAAAAATACCATGGCAGCTGGTGCTAATACGCAGGGCGCTGTGACAGGTAATGGTTCCTTGTCTATTGAGGCAGGTACTGTTCGTAATACTAATGCGGTGATTGTATCTGGCGGTACTACAACAATTAATAGTAAAGAACTACATAATACAGAGAATGGTCGTATTTATGGTGGAAAAGTAGCGATACAAACCAAGGTACTCGAAAACCGTAAGAATGTAGCTTTAGAATCTAAATTAGATGCTGCTATGGCAGATATGAAAGCGGCAGAAGATAAGCTTGAAGCAGCGTACGCTGTAGATACTACAGCTTTTACATCAAAAACTGAACAAGATGAATATTTGAACCGAATCAAAGAACTATCTCAAGTATATGATGAAAAACTTAAGGCTGTTAAGTTAGTACAAGAGGAATTATCTGCTCATAAAGGAAGTACTATAGCAGGTCGAGAAGATGTAACTATTGAGGCAGATTCTATCTTGAATAGAGAAAAATCTCTTATATATAGTGGTGGCACTATGACGTTAGATGGTCGCGACACATTGCACAACATTGGTGGTACTATTGAGGGGATGGGAAAAGGTGTCATCCGAAGTAAAGACTATCAAAATAAGAATTCTTCCTTTACAGCAAAACGAGTTAGTCCTGAAATTGAAAAAGGTCTTTCTGGTGCAAGTAATGATGCTATGCTTACAGAGCAAGAAGATCAGATTTTAATTACAGATAAAAACCATAGTGAGCGTGGTCAAGCTTTTAAAAAGTCTGAGTTTAGTTCTTTAACTAGCGGCTATGGTGCCTATCATGATCATGGAAAATCATCACCTATGCCAATTTATGAAGCTGCAGAATATGTTACTGTAGAGCAAATTACGCCAGAAGAACAAGCGGCTGGCGAAGAACCAATTCCGGCAGAATATATTGGCACACAAGTACCGTCATATGCCTATGATGATCCAATTTTTAAGGAATTTAGCATTACATCTATGACGACAGAGCGTCCTCAAACAGCAGGTCCTGAACAAGAGGCTTGGGATGCGCAATTTAAGCCAATTTTGGCATCATTAAATGATAAAATTAAAGCTTATAATGCAAAGGCTCAATTGCATAACCAAAAAATCTCTGGTGTGGCTAATGAAAAAATTAATGATTATACTATAATTCGAACTAAGACTATGACTTCTCATGAAGAAGTAAAAAATAGTACACCAGGTGTAGTACGCTTTGGTGGGGATATGTCATTCACCGGAAATGGTACTAATGAAAATAGTCAAATGGTTGTAGGTGGTACATTAACCACTACGGATGCTATTAATCAAGTAGCAAAAAGAAAAATCAAGAAGTAACTAATACATTTTGGCACTACAGAAGCTACGTATACTTATAAAAGAAGATGGCCACATAAATCTTGGCGCCGAGGTTATAAGGGTCAAGTCTTTATGACGCCACAAGTAGACAAAGAGAATCCAATATCACTTGGGGTAGGCAAGAAAGAAGACAAAAAAATGGTAAGGCAAAAGGTGAGGTAGGGACTAATCACCGTAAAGAGGTACAAGACTTCTTAAATCCATTTGCACAAGATAGTAGTAATAATACCTCTAAACCAACTGCAGGAAGTAACATTTTGGCATTACCTACAGAATCTTTGTATACAATACATCCTGAAAGTACTGCTAACTATGTAGTTGAAACAGATCCACAATTCACAAATAAAAAAGCTTTTTTATCATCTGATTATATGTATAAAGAGATGAAAACAAAGCCTGAGAATATTGAAAAACGACTAGGCGATGGTTTGTATGAGCAGACCTTAGTTAGAAATCAGATTGTATCTGGAACTGGGTATAGATTCCTTGATGGGTATACAGATGACGAAAGTCAATTTAAGGCTCTCATGGATGCAGGTATTGCCTATGCTAAACAACATGGTATTGTTCCAGGTGTCGCACTGACGACAGAACAAGCAGCTAGTCTCACTAGTGATATGATTTGGCTTGTAAAAGATGTTGTTATGGTAGAGGGTAAACCTGTTGAGGTGATCTATCCTAAAGTATACCTTAAACAAAGTGATAGATTGCAGTTACATACTGATGGAACCTTAATTAGTGCTAATACATTAGTTATGAATGCAAAGGAAAGTATTCGTAATGAAGGTGTTATTCAAGGTAAAACAGTAATTCTTACATCTAATCAAGATATTATTAATAGCGGTCATATTAATGCAGGGAAAGTTGGTTTACAATCTGATACAACTATTTACCAACAAGGTCAAGTTGTAGGGCATGATGCTGTAGAATTACAAGCAAAAGAAAATATCACTTTTAACAATTCTATTGAACATTTAACAAACCAAGATGTAATACATAAAACAGCAGGTATTGCCGTAACTGGCGATAAAGGCGTTATGATTGTCTCTGCTGGCAATGATGTAAACCTAGGTGGTGCAACTATCGAAGCATTGGGTAAAGAAGGTGCTATCACTATTACAGCTGGACATGATATTAATAGTACTACAGATACTCTTACTGCTAAAAAAGATATGACTCAAGATGGCGATAATTATTTACGAACCTATCGTCAAACTGAGCTGGGAACGACAATAGAAGCTGGTGGAGATATATCTATTGGTGCTAAACATGATGTTAAAGCTCGTAATTTGACCGTTAGCAGTGACTCTGGTGCTGTAAAAGTCATTGGTGAACATGACGTATCTATTGAAAATGGATACAGTGAATCTAAGGATGCATTTGCCTTAAAATACAAAGAAAAAGGTTTTCTTAATAAAAAAGAAACTAAGATCAAACGAATGATGAATCTACAAATACATTAATAAGCACACTTAGTGGTCACACTGTAGTGGTGGGTGCTAATAATGATGTAACACTTACATCCTCTAATGTGGTGAGTACTGCAGGAACATCTGTATTAGCAGGTCATGATGTAATAACTGATGCAGCAGCAGAGCATACGCTAAGTACCGCATCTAAAGATGTAAAAAAATCTGGTATTATGGGTGCTGGCATGGGTATCATGATTGGTAAAAAACAATCTAAAGATAACTATTATATCGATGAAACTACCCATAAAGCCACTACTTTAGGATCTACTGATGGTAAGGTTACTGTACAAGCTGGTGATACAGTTCATTTGACTACGACGGATATTATAGCGGATAAAGGAATTAAACTTAGTGGACAAGATATAGTATTAGATGGCAAGGAAGATCATTACCTTTCTAAAGAAAGTCACGAATATAAATCTTCTGGTCTTACGGTGAGTCTTGGAGGCTCTGTTGCAAATGCTATAAATACAGCTTATGGGTTACAGCAAAAAGCTAAAGGTCGTGAAGATAAACGCTTGGCTGCACTAGAGTATATGGAAGCAGGTAAAGAACTTAAAACAGCAGCTGCGAACATCCACGATTACACAAGCTATACTGCGGGTTCTGTGTTAAAGAAGGGAACTGAATTAAAAGAGCTGGGACAAGCCCAATTAGCATCTGCCCAAGAGCTTAAAAAAATGCTTCTCTTATGAATCGATATGCGAATACAGCGACTGCAAATGTTACTGATTATAAAACTAAAGTAGGTAAAGCTAATATAAGTAAGGGAAATGCGGAGTTAGCTGATTTAGATAATAACCAAGCTGGATATAAGGCTAAGAAACGTACTAAAGCAGATAATCTTGTAAATATTCGTGTAAGTATTGGCTCTAGTAGTAGTCGAAGTGAGTCCTCTTATGAAGCAAATACATTTGATGGTGGCTCTATTGAAAGTAATGGAGATATTATCATTGAGGCTAATAGTGCAGATTCTATCAAAGGAAATATTAAAGCTGTTGGTGAAACAATTTCAGGTAAAACAGTTAAATTAGTGGCTTCTAATGATGTATCTTTACAAGCGGCAACAAATACAAGTGAAAAGCTTGAAAATACTAAGAGTAAAGGCTGGTCTGTTGGGGCTAATATTAGTGTTGCTGGTGGCGGTATACTAGGTTTTGATGCAAGTGCTAATGCTGCAAAACAAAAGAGTAATACAAAGGTAACAACACATACTGGTACTACTGTTGTAGGTTCGGATGCTGTTGATATTACATCTGGAAAGGACACCCATATCAGTGGTTCCAAGGTAATTGGTAAATCTGTAACAGCCGATGTAGGTGGAAACCTTTCTATTGAAAGCTTACAAGATACAAAGACATATGTAGGTGAAAGCTCTAATAAAGGTTTTAGTGTATCTACAAATGCGGGTTCTTTAAGTAATGTATCTATGAGTTCAAGCAAAGGTAAAATGAAAAGTGATTATGCAAGTGTTACTGATCAAGCGGGTATATATGCAGGTGATGGTGGATTTGTAATTAACACGGCTGAAACAACATCTTTAACAGGCGCTGTTATAGATAGTACAGCAGACACTAATAAAAATAAATTATCTACTAAATCATTGGATGTTAAAGATGTTGAAAATACGGCAGAATATACGTCTCGTAATGTAGGTATGAGTTATAATCATGTCGGTAATTTTAAGAACCTTAGTAAAGCAGGAAAAGATGCTGTGTGGAATACATTAGGCACATTACCTAATCTGTTACCAGATTCTAGTAAATCTAGTTCTTCCACTACAAAATCTGCTATTTCAAATGGTACAATAGAAGTACGAGACGCTAACTTCAATATGCAAACACTGTCTCGAGATACAAAAGATAGCTTGAATAAGCTTGATGAAATCTTTGATAAAAAGAAAATTGAAGAACGTCAAGAATTATCTAAATTATTTGCAAAAAGAAGCCTTTGGTCAATTACATAATTGGAATCCAACCTCTAAAGAAGGTAAAGCTGCAAAAAGCAATAGCCCATGGTGTAGTCGCTGAAGTATCTGCTCGTATGGCAGGAAATAAACCGGGTAGTGGTTTTTATGCTGGTGCTACCAATGAAGCATTAATTGGAGAAATTCAAAAAATTGCAAAAGAGAAGCCTGATGTAGCTCAATCCTTAAGTGCTTTACTAGGCGCTGCTGTAAATGGTAGCTTAGGTTATTCCCCTGTAACAGGTGCAGCTGAAGCACAATATGGGACTAGGTGGAATCTAGAGTTAACAGAACATGCAAAAGATGTTAGATTAAATGGATATTTTGATTTCAAAAAGACTTTTGATAAAGAGTATTTAGAACAGCTTGCAGAAGGTAACCCTTATAGCGAGGAGGAGATAAAAAAAGCATATAATGATTTGTTGTTTGCACATAATCATGCAGAGGCATTTGGTCTTGCCCCTGCGGCAAATGATCTACTTGGTTTTTTCTTAGATGAAAACCCCAATGCACATGGTATTATTGATGTAGATTATACAGAGCATGGTTACCCAATTTATACATTTGGTCCTAATTCTATAGTAAATCAAACTTTTAGATCATCAGAATATCGTGCAATGAATCTTTACATATTAGGAGATGCCTATAGTAAAACTAATGCTTCACAAGTATCTATGCCTACATATATAAATTCTCATAATTTTTATGTTTATGGAATGGATCCTGCTTTAGCCTTAGGGCGTGCTGCTACAATTACGACTTTTAATAAGTCTAGTGGAGATGATTCAATCATTACTATAATAGATAATTGGAATCATGATAAAAATGTTAGCAGAATTGGTTTCGTATCCGAGAATTTATGAAGCTGCTTATATTTTACAGCAATCAGGATATAGACGGACATTTGGATTTAAAACAACATATGATTTTTATGTAGATTCGAAAGATATTGAGGAGATGTTATTCTATGTATAAATTTATCTTTCTTCTTTTGCTAGGGGGGATTATTTTTTCACAGTATGCATTGACCTTCATTAACTATGATTATAATAAATATTATACTTTTGGAAGATATAAATTGCATGCCAATCATACATTTGAAGATACGTGGCGGGATAATGGGTTTGAGCAACATATTTATAGTTATAGCAAAGTAGGAGATAAGTTATATCTTTATGGAGAGTCTGGAATAACTATTATTACGATGAATGTTATAAATCCTAAAATTGTAAAGATTCCGAATGGAAGATATTATGACTTCGTTCAGACATATGGAAAGTTCAGTATATATACTAACTCATTAGAAGAATTATCTAACATATATGGGAATGATTTTATTGTTTTAAATCGCTTGGAAGAATTAGATAGTAATGACTACTCCATTGTCAGAGAGATTATTGAGCAAGGCAAGGATAAAGCAAAGAAATCATCCTTGTTTTGATGAATTATTAGCAATATATAGCACTGTATGCTAATAATATTTCCATAATAGAGCAATAATCAGAGATTAAAACTCCTTGACCTTCATTCTATAGAAACATTATAATCAGATTATAATTTTATACTCGCCTAAAAGAAACCAATGAGGTGGAGATAAAAATAGGAAATGCACTCACAGAGAGCGGGATTAGCTGAGAACCAGTAGTACGCAGCTTATTAAATGGACCACCGAGGGCGCATGGAACAGAATGAACTTTCATTCCTAGTATGGTGCGACGTCACACGAGCGTTAGTTGTGAGGGATATGTTAGTATCCTGCGAAAGGGGAATGCACTGTATTCAAACAAGGTGGTACCGCGATTTATAGCATAATACAAGTATTTTCTAATAATTGTATAAGAATAGAACTATAGACTCGTCCTTGACGTTATATTGTCATGGGCGAGTTTTTTTATTGTCTTTAGACTGGTTCGTGACGTAGTTGCGAATCATATAACCAACCGCTATGCGGGTGCGGCAACGAAAGTTATACAAAAAAATCACCTTGCTTAAGTATAATGTAGGTGTTCAAGCCGCATTATATACAAAAGAAAGGTGATTTTATATGGCAACAAAGACACAGAGCCTTGCGCACACAAAATGGTTATGCAAATACCACATAGTATTTACACCTAAGTATAGACGTAAAGTTATATATAATCAATACAGAAATAGTTTACGTGAAATACTGAGACGTTTATGCGAATATAAGGGCGTCAAGATTATAGAGGGGGAGCTTATGGTAGATCATGTGCATATGCTAGTATTAATCCCACCTAAAATCTCAGTTTCATCTTTTATGGGATATTTAAAAGGTAAAAGTGCACTAATGGTGTTCGATAAACACGCAAACTTAAAGTATAAATTGAGAAATAGACACTTTTGGTCCGAAGGGTATTATGTAAGTATGGTAGGTTTAAATGAAGCTATCGTAAAAAATATATATGTGAGCAAGAGTTATATGACCAAATGAAAGATAAACTTAGTGTAAAAAAATACGAGGACCCTTTTAAGGGGGCAAGTAACACATATCCCCTTAAAGAGGGAGCGTTACGAGTCAATAGTTAGCGCCTTTCAACGCTGGCCTAGTACTACAGGCTTATAGCCCGTGAGTATTTACGGGTGGTTTTGATTCATTTTAAGCTTGAGAGCCTTTTATAGTTATCTCATTTGATATGTTAGTTGTAACTAACTATTCAACGTTACAGCAAAAATTACAGCATTATATATGCTATAATTTATTTATGTTGAATGATTTCTCAGAATTTATATTTTATAGAAAGAGGTTCCTTATGGCATCCGGCAGATCTGAAAAAGAGTTACAAGGGGTAACGATGTTAGGTCACAAGACCGATTACCCTACTGATTATGCACCACAGGTGTTAGAGGCATTTGATAACAAACATCCTGATAACGATTACTTCGTTAAGTTTAACTGTCCTGAGTTCACTAGCTTGTGTCCTATGACAGGCCAACCAGACTTTGCGACTATTTACATTTCTTACGTACCAGATAAGAAAATGGTGGAGTCCAAGTCTTTGAAATTATACCTCTTTAGCTTCCGCAATCACGGGGACTTTCACGAGGACTGCATCAACATCATCATGAAAGACCTCATCAAGTTGATGGATCCTAAGTACATCGAGGTATGGGGCAAGTTTACGCCGCGCGGTGGTTTATCCATCGATCCATACGCAAACTACGGCAAGCCTGGTACAGAGTGGGAAAAGACTGCCAAAGAGCGCCTTCATTTCCACGATATGCAGCCTGAGCGCGTAGCATACCGTTAATATGGCATACGAATATTTAACAATGGTCACATCGTTCATAATGTTTTTTATGATTGGTGTGACCTTGTCTATACACCCTGCGTCGATTATGGTAGGGACGAATACGTATATAGAATCACAAGGCAAATGGACTCGATGGAACGGCTATATCATTTTTGTGTTGCTCCTATTTATTATGGACCTGTTCCTAACAAATGCTATATATCTAGCCTTTTACGATATATACGGCAATCTTAAGAACATAGGCCATCTCGGTGTTGATTTTATGGATATTTTCTTTAGTGAAAGTTTCCAAGTCGTTGTAGCTGTCTTGTTTTTGCTCGTCGTATTCCAAGTTTTGGGCCTCGTCGATGTAGCCCATAGTGAAAGAAATCTATCCTTTTACTATAGCCAAGTAGAGGAGGGCAAGGAGCCGCCATCTTGGATGGAGCGATACATGGAAAGCGAGAAGGGCTCGCTAGGGGCAAGTATAATAGGACTCCTATACATGCTGTGGATGACCAAGAGGAGTATGTGGACATATATTGTCTGCGTTGTGTGGTTCAAGGTACTTGCTATGCTAGTTAATGTACTAGTTTCACCCGTTATCAACCGCATTATGCACACCAATAATGAACTAGCCACACATGTGATTCTTGATCCTTATATTATTTCCTATGTACTGGCGGGCTTCTTATGGGGCCATGTGGCGCTACATCATGACTTAAGTAAAGCATATAGATTAGCCAAGAGCGTTGTTATATCCTTAGTTCCTCGTCTAAGTGTATTGGTGGGGGCCATTCTCTTTATTGGATTATCTTTAGCCATCATATTCGTGCCTATCACATGGGATGTGGTGGTGGACGTGCTTACAAGTAAATAGATGAACCTAGTTATTTCCTGTATTTTTTGGGTTTTAAAAGCTATTCTCATTCTCTTGACAATGGATTGATTCAAGTGTTAGAGTATGGTTGTATTAATCAGAATGCATAAACGTTTATACCCAGTGTATGGTGAGTAACAAGGTGAAATACATATCGTCCTTGGGATATTCCTGAGGACGATTTTTATCATCTGTCGCTAGAGGGAGGATCAGATGAGCATAGTAACAAATCAAACAACTGAACTGATTGGTAAAACTCCGGTATATCAATTACCAAATACCCATATTTATGTAAAACTTGAAAAATATAATGTAGGTGGCTCTGTGAAAGACCGTGCCGTTCTTGGCATGTTACAAGACGCCAAGGAGAAAGGCCGCCTCCATGAGGATAGCATCATCGTAGAGGCTACAAGTGGCAATACAGGTATTGCTCTTGCTATGGTGGGCGCTATCTTACATATTAAAACTGTAATTATTATGCCTGAAAGCATGAGTAAAGAACGTCGTGAACTTATTAAGGCGTACGGTGCACAGCTCATCTTAACACCAAAAGAAACGGGCATGAAGGGCGCTCTTGAACGAGCAAATGAAATCTTAGAGAAATATCCTAATGCGTTTACTTTGGGCCAATTTGTAAATCCTGCGAATCCAGATATACATTACCGTACTACGGGCGCTGAAATCGTAGAACAAGTGCCGAATGTAGACGTATTTGTGGCTGGTATCGGTACAGGTGGTACTTTCACAGGTGTTACTAGACGATTGAAAGAGCATAATCCGAATCTGAAAGCTATCGCAGTGGAACCAACAGGATCTCCGGCCATTACAGAAGGCAAGGGTGGTCCTCACAAAATCCAAGGCATTGGTGCAGGCTTCATTCCTGAAAACTTCGACCAAAGCTTGATGGACGGCGTACAAACCGTGAGCGATGAAGAAGCCTTTAGCGAAGTACAAATCTTTATGCGTGAAAGCGGTATTTCCATCGGGCTTTCAGCGGGGGCAGCCATCGTAGCGGCTAAGCGCATTGCTCGCGAAACGCCAAATGCGAATATCGTCGTTATTGCACCAGATGGGGTGGAAAAATACTTATCCCTATTGGACTTCCCGAATAATGAATACGTAAAGTAAAGGATTTCGCATAGATAAAACATCTTATGTATAGGAATACGGACCACATATGTTGTATACTATATATTATATATGAGTAGAGTTATTTGAGATGGAGTCACTATGATGCAAGGTTTGCGCGAATTATGGGGCAAAATTCAATATAATATTAAGCGCGTAATGGATTCTGACCCAGCCGCAACAAGCGTGTGGATGGTTATTTGGACGTATCCGCATATTACGGCCTTATTCTGGCATTTCTTTGCGCACCGCCTCTATAAGGCGGGATGGCCAACCTTGGCGCGTCGTGTAGCATTACATTCTCGTCACGTAACGGGCATTGAAATTCACCCAGGTGCAACGATTGGCCGCGGTTTATTTATTGACCATGGTATGGGTGTTGTAATCGGTGAAACTGCCATCGTAGGTGATAATGTAACACTGTTCCATCAAGTTACGTTAGGCGGTATGTCCTCTAAACAGATAAAACGCCATCCAACGATCGAAGACGAAGTGCTCATCGGTACAGGCACAAAAATCTTAGGGGATATTACTATCGGTGCCCGCACAAAAATCGGTTGTAACCTTGTTATTAAACATGATATCCCGAAAGACATGGTTATCTTTTGAAACGGATCCAGAAAAATATGTATGTCCGTAAACCTCGTCGTACTAATAACGGTAAGGCTGAGGAAAAGAAAATCCCCGATGACTACATAGAATACTATATTTAATATAGTAGTAAATAAATTATATAAACCGCTAACTATTAGAGACTCTAGTAGTTAGCGGTTTTTTATTGACAATGCCTTATTGGGTATGATATGATTACCCAGTAAAGCATGGAGGATTACTCAAGAGGCTGAAGAGGACGGTTTGCTAAATCGTTAGGGCGGGTTACCGTCGCTAGGGTTCGAATCCCTAATCCTCCGCTATGCAGAGACCTTACATCATCTGGTGTAAGGTCTTTTTGTTTACTATGATTTAATTTTGTAGGCCCTGTTATTGCAAGGATTCAAGTGAATCTAGGGCCTAATAGTTATTGTATTACACAGGTGTGTAAGGTTATAGAGTTGACGTATCACAAGGGTACTCATATAATAGATTGTATAAAATGTAATTTTAAGGAGACTCTTATGAATACAAAATATACACGTCAAATGAATGTTATCCGTCGTGCATTAGGGATTGGAGCATTGTGCTTAGTAGCCTCTGTTGGTTTCGTTCACGCTGAAAGTGTTGCTATCCCAAGTGCACGTCCTATGATTGATGGTATCGGTGCTGATGTAGAGACAATTAGCAGCTCTACTAAAGTACAGCACCATGTAAGTGCAGATGTTGTAACGCCAAATGATTGGACATATACGGCACTGCAAACACTTATCAAACATGGTGCTATTACTGATACCCATGGCTTTGCTTTTGATGGCACTAGCTATACAAAAGATGAGCTCATGCCTCTTATCGATGAGGTGGTAACAAAACGAGAGCAAATGAACGAAAATGATCGCCAATATGCGTTGCGTATTTACCAAGAAAACATGCGTGATGTAATGGATTATCGCATTGCTCGCGATAAGAAAATCACCGAAGAGCGTCGCCAAAAATTAGATGCAAAACGTGCTGCAAAGGCTAAGAAATCTGGTAAGGCTTACCAAGTGTCTCAAGAACAACAAGAGGCCCTTGATAAAGCTAATGATGAAGTGGCGAAACCAGAAGAGCGTGCCTTAACAGACGAGCAAATCAAAGAAAAAATGAAGAAATTTAAAATTGATGACTCTCGCGTTAAGGTAAATAACGAAGTACGCATACGTTACGCTGGTTCCAAAGATAAGAAATCCAAAACAGACGCGCGCATGCAAACGGAGATGACCTTTACTTTATAACCCTTAATTAGGGAGTTATATTGCCTATCACTATCTTCTTGCAGCTCTTCATGACAAGTAGCCGCAAGGTGATGGGGGAATATGCGAACCGTACATTTACAAATGAATGATAACTATAAAGGGACCGCTTTGGCGGTCCTTTTTCTATTTAAGCATCTATGTTTATGTATCTATATTTATTTATCTATCTATGTTTATGTACCTATTTATGTATTTATCTATATTTATGTATCTATTATGTAAAAAGTGTATCTTTAAATACCCAAGAGGGGTATAAAGTATGGTACAATTAAGGATAGTGTAATATCTGTTAGGTTATATCTAGCAGTGTGATATATGGAAATTAGGAGGACCTAATGGCAAACGAAGTTAAATTACAAGATGCAATGCAATCTGATTTTACTGCTGTCGTAAGCGACATTGCAGAGGAATTATTAGCGCGCCTTAATATTGATGAGGACGGTTCTGTTATCGACATGTTCCAAACTGGTTCCTTTGATCCTTGGCAATTATTCGTCTTCTTCGGCGCTTTAGAAAAAGCTCTCGTTGAGTACAGAACGGATAAACGCAAGAAAACAGTTATCGTTCATGCACAACCTGAGGCTCTTCTTGGTATTGGCCGCGTAGTAACACCTGTATCTACTATGCTTGAGCACGTATTGATGTCTCGTCTAAACGATATGAGCGAAGGTCGCTTGGAAACAGGTATGCTTACTGTATCCTCTGAAAGCATCGATTACGAAGGTGTAAATCTTAAAGGTCGTCACGTAGTTATCGTATGTGACCTTGTAGACGAAGATTCTGACTACCTTAAAGAATGCATTAAACTATGTAAAGAATTGAAAGCGAGCCACGTTGTGGCGGTGCCTCTCATGTTGTGGAATCCTGAGTTAATCGACAACTTGACAGAGGAAACTATCAAGGCGGAATTATCCCATGAAAATCGTCCTCTCTCCTAGTAAGACAAAAACAATTACTAATGCTGCTAGCAACGCAGTCAATCATGCAGTTCGAGACGGACAATTTCAGCCGCATCTTACACAAGAAATCATAAAACATGTACAATCTCTCGATGTGGCTACACTTGGTAAGGCTTTAAAGCTAAAGGATGACAAGGCACAGGCGCTCTTTGATTTCTATCAAGCGTTTGAGTCCCAGCCAGTAGGTATCGCTTGTGAAAGCTACGATGGCATTGCTTTCAAATATTTAGACTGGCAGAACCTGTCTGAAGAGGCCAAGGCCTTTGGTGAAAAGCCACCTCGTTGTGATGTCTGCCTTGTACGGCGTCGTAGAGCCTATGATGGGCGTGCGCGATTATCGACTCGATATGGTCGATAAGGTAGGCATTAATTTATACGACATATGGCGGGAAACGGTGGATGCATACTTTCACAAGGAGGATTGGATCCCTAAACCTAGCATCCAAAGAATATGCCAAAATGGTAAACCATCCGAAGGTAGTAACCGTTGAATTTTGGGAGTTACGAGGCGATGCATTTAAACAGATGAGTACATCCTCAAAAAAATGAGTCGCGGTGTGATGGCTCACGAATGTTTAACAGCACAAGTGAAACATGTGCGTGATTTACCGCGCGAAGTGAATGGGTTTACCTGTGTCACTGACATAGATTCCATTACTATACCAAGCGAATCGATGACGGTTCGTTATGAAAGGAAGTGATTGTTTGCAAGTGCAAGACATTCTCGGAAAAGACCTCGTCGGCGATGAATGGCTGACCGAGGAAGAATTGCGATTTCTCATGTCTGTAACTGATGAAGATGAGTTGCAGTTAATATATAAAAAGGCTTACGAAGTGAAGGCGAAATATGTACAGCCTGTAGCGTACTATCGTGGCCTCATCGAGTTCTCGAATCGATGCATCAAAAACTGTAATTACTGCGGTATCCGTCGTGAAAATGATAAGACGGAACGCTTTGATATGAATCGAGAAGATATTATCAAGATGGCACAGTGGGCGTATGACCATGAATATGGCTCCATTACGCTACAATCTGGTGAACGCTGTGATGATGCCTTCGTTGATTATGTGGTAGATCTTATTCGCGATATTAAGGCCATCGGCGATGGTTCCCTCGGCATTACGATGTGCGTAGGGGAACAAAGCGAAGAGGCGTACCGCCGCATGCGTGAAGCCGGTGCGAGCCGTTATTTATTGCGCATTGAAACAACAAATAAAGAACTGTACCATAAAATTCATCCTCAAGATGAATTGCACTCCTTTGAAACGCGCGTTGAATGCTTACGTCGTTTGCGTCGCGTAGGCTTCCAAGTAGGTACAGGCGTTATGATCGGCTTGCCTGGTCAAACGGAAGAAGACCTAGTAAATGATATCTTGTTCTATCGCGACATGGATATCGACATGATCGGTATGGGGCCTTATGTAGTGCATCACGATACGCCACTAGGCCAAGAGGCTCTAGCGATGGGGATTGATGATGAAGCGGGCAAGCTCCACCGCGTTCAATTAGGTCTTAAGATGATTGCGTTGACGCGCTTGTTCTTGAAAGACGTAAACATCGCGGCTACTACAGCGTTGCAAGCACTGGATAAACTAGGCCGTGAAAAAGGCTTAGCCGCGGGAGCAAACATTCTGATGCCTATCATTACGATTCCAGAACACCGTGCAAAATACTTGTTATACGATAATAAACCTTGCGTAGACGACAATGCAGAACAATGTAAAGACTGCTTGACGCGCCGCGTTATGTCCATTGGTGATACTGTAGGATGGAACCAAAATGGTGACTCCAAGCACTACGGCAAACGGACAGGAAAATTTTAGTTTTCTCTGTGTATCTAATTCATTGATCCTATTATATGTTTTAGGGGAGTTTTGCCTATATATAGATGGGGCCCCATTACATAACGACAACTTAATTAAAAAAGACGGTCTATACTTGCTTGCTCCTCGTTCCTGATGTCGCAGCACAAGTACAGACCGTCTTTTTTATAACTTTATATGAGCTGTAGTCCCATCTATATATAGATTGCATCGATAAAGCTTTATTAATAGATACTTAAGGTAATTATACACATAGAAATACTAAAATCTGTGGGAAAGAGTGAAATGTAGAGATTAAAAGTATAAAGTCTATGTAGCATGTTATATAATAAAAGGTAATTAAGAAATTTGTATATATTAGAGGTGTATTATGGAGACCAAATGGTATTCTGATATGTGGCATTTGTTGATGCAGCCTTTTAAACGAGGAATGGATCAAGTGGTGGAGTCGGGAACCATAAAAAAAGGTTTGTTTAGCTTAGCTTTTATGACTTTGGAGCCAATCATACCTTTGCTTCTGTTCAATGCATTGATATTTCCGCTTTTCCCCAAGAACTGAGTTTAATGGGTTGGTTCCTCTATTCGTATTGGGGATATTGCAGCCTTATCAGTTACTATTCCTTTGGGTGCTCCATTTATATTCGTTGCTTCAACAGGCCGTTATGGCTTCCATTATATATAATGTGATAGTCAAAAAAATGGGTGGTATAGATGATGTATGTGCCGTTATGAAGGTTCATTTTTATCTTTATGCTTATGCTGCCGTGTACTATACAGTTGGATATATCATTCTTGCTAGCATTTTTATATTAACCTATTTTTTCACTGATAATCATACTGTAGTTATTGGAATACTCCTGTTGGGGAGTGTGATCTTAAGCTTAGGCCTCTTATGGATATCTGTAGAACTCTTTTCTAGACAAGTTAAGCTTTCTAAAAAGAAAACCTTAATAGCCTTTCTTTTGATGATGGCGGGAATGATTCTAATAGGCGTTCTTATAGCTGCTTTTCTTATTTCTCTTAGCCCAAATAAAGATTTAATACTTTAGTCTTTAAAACGATATACAATATTATAATCATAGAGTAGTCCTCTTTTTTGGGAAATTTTTTCTCATAAAAAGAGGACTTTTCTATTGAAGTGTCGAAATGTATTAGCAAAAGCCGTAATTTGCCAATAAGGAGGCGATTCCGATGAAAGAGTACAGTAGTGATAAAATTAGAAACGTTGCTGTTGTTTCCCACGATGGTGCAGGTAAAACAGCTCTTGTTGAATCCTTGTTGTTAACCTCTGGTGCGGTTGATTTCGTAGGCAAAGGCCAAGATAATAAACATATCATGGACTTTGAACCAGAAGAAATCAAACGTAACGTAACTATCCAGTTGGGCATGGCTCCATGTGAGTGGCATGACCATAAGGTTAACTTCGTAGACACTCCAGGTTACAATGAATTCCATGGTGAAGTTCGTGCTGCTTTGCGTGCGTGTGATGGTATGTTAATGGTACTATCCTCCACATCTGGTGTAGAAACTGACACAGTTCGCGCATGGGATTATGCCGTTGAATTACAAATGCCACGTATGGCATTTATCAATAAAATGGATGTAGATGGTGCCGACTTCTTCGGTACTATTGAAAGAATGCGGGAATTATTTGGCAAAGGCATCATGCCATTGCAGATTCCTATCGGTGAAGGCGCCAACTTTGAAGGCGTCGTAGACGTAGCAAAAATGACTGCGTTTACTTATAAGGACGGCCAACCAACTGAAATCGCTGTACCAGCTCACCTTATCGAAAAGGCTCAAGAAATTCGGGAAATGACCGTAGAAGCCGCGGCTGAAGGTAGCGATGAATTGTTGGAAAAAAATATTTAGAAGGCGAAGAGTTATCCTTAGATGAAATTCGCCAAGGCTTGCGTGAAGGTATGATTAGTGGCCGTGTGTGCCCAATCATGTGTGGTAGTGCCACATCTCGTATTGGCTTAGATCAAGTATTGGATCGTATGATCCGTTACATGCCAGATGCAACTAAAAAGGTTATGACCGCAACTGATGCAGAAACTGGCGAACAACGGGCAATACATGTAGATAAACCATTAACTGCATTCGTATTCAAAAACGTTGTTAGACCCATTCGCAGGCAAACAAAGCTTTGTACGTATCTTCTCTGGTGAACTCAAAGAAGGCGACCGCCTCTTTGATGTAAATCAAGGCGTAGAAGAAAAATGGGGCAAGATGGTTACCCTTATCGGGAAGCAACAAATCCCTGTATCCTCTGCTAAAGCTGGCGATATCGTAGTGATACCGAAATTGGCTAATGCTAAGACTGGGGATACATTAACTGCTCCTGACTTTAAAGTAACATACGATGCTATCCGTTTCCCTCAACCTCTATATACAGTGGCTATGGAGCCAGTGAAAAAAGGTGAGGAGGAAAAATTAGCTAGTGCTGTTCTTAAGGTAGCAGAAGAAGATCCTACTTGCGTAGTAGTGAAAAATGCTGAGGCCCGCCAATTACAAATCGATTGTATGGGCGAGGTACATCTCGAGCATATTCTCAATAAAATGGACCGCAAATACGGCGTACAAGCTAAACTTGTGACTCCATACATTCCATACCGCGAAACTATCAAAGGCTCCGCTGAAACCGAGTCTAAATATAAAAAACAAAGTGGCGGTCATGGTCAATATGGTCACGTTAAGATTCAAGTGGACCCATTATACGATGGAAGCGAATTTGCATTCGTAGACAAAATCTTTGGTGGTGCTGTACCTAAACAATACATACCAGCAGTGGAAAAGGGTGCCAAAGAAACCCTAGATAAAGGCTTAATTGCGGGATATCCTATGATTGGCGTGCAAGTGACACTCTTGGATGGATCTTACCATAGTGTAGACTCCTCAGAGTTAGCATTTAAAGTAGCTACGTCACAGGCTATCAAGGATGTAATTCCTAAGGCGAAACCAGTCCTATTAGAACCAATCTATGAAGTTAACGTGTTTGCACCAGATGCTTTCATGGGCGATATCATGGGTGATTTAAATAGCCGTCGAGGTCGTGTATTAGGCATGGAACAAAGTGAAAGAACAGGTATTTCTGTTGTTAAAGCTCAAGTACCATTGGCTGAAATGGCCGATTATGTGACTGCATTGCGCTCTATCACTCAAGGACAAGGCGTATTTAACCGTCAGTTCCATACTTATGAAGAGGTTCCACATAAGCAAGCGGAAGAAATTATCGCTGCTCATAAACCTCAAGAATAAAGTTAAGAACATGTCCACGTACTGTATGTAATACGGTTAGAATCACTACAACTGAATAAACAATTGCATATTGTAACAACTTCATATGTAAAATTTCATAGCATAACAATTGACGAAAGTCATAAATCTGAATAGTATTTTACACTGGCCCTCCATATATGTAGCGTATGGAGGGCTTTTACTAGTCTTTTGTGTATATATGTGCTAACATAGAGGGTAAATATAATTACAACCGTGTGCTTACTATATAAAATAGATAGTGTGAAAGGATCGTATATGTTTTTCTCTAGTATTACTGCAGATTACACAAAAATGGGATATCCTAAAGCCATCGTACGGGCTTTGGATTTCTTGAAAAATACAGATTTGAAAGCATTGCCTGGTGGTCGTCATGCCATTGAAGGGGACATGATGTACGCCAATGTAGACGATGTAGAAACAAAATTGTTTGAAACTACAAAACCTGAGTCTCATCGCAACTATGTAGATATTCAATTCATGGTAGATGGGGAAGAAAATATGGGCTTTTTCGTAGATAAAGGCCTCGTAAAGCCTGTGGAGTCTTATCCAGATCGTGATTGCTATTTCTACCCAAACGAAGCTGTCGATGAAGGCCAAATCCATTGCCCAGAAGGGTACTATACAGTATTTTTCCCATCCGATATCCATCGCCCGCTACTTGCTGTAAACGATAAGCCTATTAAAATCCGTAAGGTCGTTGTAAAGGTTCACGTATCCTTGCTCGGTGAGTAGTATGAAGCGATATGAAATTATAGGTGTTTTACTAACCCTATTAGGTGCGGTTCTATGGGGCGTATCGGGTGCATCAGTACAGTTTCTAAGCAATTTTAGGGATATGAACTTAGAATGGCTAGTGACCATGCGATTAATTACAGCTGGGCTATTGACTGTACTCTATGCTTGGTTTAAATATGGTAATTCCATCTTTAATGTCTTTCGTAGTTTGAAAGATACAGTAGGTTTAATCATTTTTGGCGTATTTGGTATGGCCTTATGCCAATATACATACTTAAATCTATTGCCTTAGCTGGAGCTGGTATTGCAACGGTACTACAATACTTGGCACCGTCTATGATTATTATTTATTTGCTAGCTCGTTATGGTAAACGTCCGTCTAAAGGCGAAATTATTTCCGTTATACTTGCATTAGTAGGCACCATATGCCTGATGGGGAACGATGGCTTGTCTATTGAAAGCTTCCCGCTCACAGTGCTTGTATGGGGGCTACTATCTGCTGTAGGTGTCGCTGTATATAGTCTTTCTCCTGTGGATTTACTATATAAATATGGAACCTTGCCGATTGTAGGCTTCGGTATGCTTATGAGTGGTATTGTTGCTGCCATATTGTTCCATCAACCTAATTCGTATGCGATGTGGGATGTATGGACCGTTATTGGTTGTTTCAATGTTGTCTTTCTTGGGACCATCGTATCCTTTAATGCTTACTTGGAAGGTGTTAAACGAATAGGTGCGGTGCCAGGATCCATCTTGTCATCTATTGAACCGATTTCGGCAGCTTTCTTTGGATGGGCTCTTTTAGACAATCAATTTAGTCTATTAGGACTAATTGGCATGGCCATGATCATTGCCACTGTTATTATTATTGCTTTAGAAAAACGTAAATAATTTATAGATGATTGATTTAGGTTAGCCTATATTGATTTAAACATATCTATAATTTAATGTTAGAGGTTTCATCTCTGCGTATTGCAGAGGTTGGGACCTCTTTGCTATTATGATACATATTGTGAAAGTATTCGTCATGGAGGGGCGTATGGAGGGAAAACAATGGAAGGGCATGGGCCTTGCCATTATGGGAGCTCTGTTTTGGGGGCTTTCAGGCACATCTGTACAATTTCTTGAAAATGCAAAGTTAAAAAGCCATCTATACCAGAGCTATTTTGTATTTTGCTTGCTATGGTTGGTACCGTTTGTATTGTCATGCAAGAGGGCTTAGATATGTCGTCCTTCAACGAAGAAGCCTTGTTCTGGGGTCTCGTATCGGCGGCCAGTATTTGTATTTATACATTACAGCCCATTGAGCTTTTAAAAACATATGGCACTACGTCTGTAGTTGGTTTTGCCATGTTTATCTGCGGCATCTTGTCTGTTGCCATGTTCCAACAATTTGAATCTGAAGCTATTTGGGATGGTATGACGTGGCTGGGGTTATTTGCCATCATTATACTTGGTACAGTGGTATCCTTTAATGCCTATATGGAAGGGGTAAAAGCTCATTGGGGCCGTACAAGGTTCTATACTTTCATCCTTAGAACCAATATCCGCTGCCTTATTTGGGTGGGCACTTCTCGGAAATGAATTTACCCTCATCGGTATCTTTGGCATGATCTGTATTATTGCTACTGTGTTTATCATTGCTTGGGATCGGCAACGACAAATTAAACGAGAAGTACTAAAAAAATTAAATAAAGAGGAAATTGTGTGATCTGCGTATGTATGCTTTTTTATTTCTAAAAACCTCAATATAAGATATAATATATACAAGAATAATTATTGATGTATATAGAAATTTATAATGCTGTGTATATCATCTTATTGGTTGACTATTTAATTAGCTATTTGTGTAGCTCTTCATATAGTTGAAGTATAGGTATCTATTGTATTTTAGGAGGTAAGTATGTCTGTAAAAGATTTCGTACAAAAACGCCGTGAAGCATTAATTGAATTGCGCCGTGATTTTCATAAGTATCCTGAAACTGCTTGGTTAGAATATCGTTCTGCTGCTAAGATCGCGGCAACGCTCATTTCCTTGGGCTATGATGTAGCGTTAGGCGAAGAAGTTCTTGATTTGGATTCTCGTATGGGCTTGCCTAGTAAGGATGTTATGAGTGCTGCTATGGCTCGTGCCATCGATGAAGGTGCTAATCCAGAGCTAGTAGAAAAATTGGGCTTTGGTAAAACAGCGATTGTAGCAACTATGAAGTTCAGTGATGAAGGTCCTGTAGTGGCATTCCGTGTAGATATGGACTCTAATGATGTTATCGAATCTAAAGAGGCTGGACATGCACCTGTTAAGGGTGGCTATCGCTCTTGTCATGATAAAGCGATGCATGCTTGTGGTCATGATGCACATATGGCAATGGGTCTTGGTCTTGCCGAATATGTAGCAGAGCATAAAGATCAATTCAAAGGTACTCTTAAATTGATCTTCCAACCAGCAGAGGAAGGCGTGCGCGGTGCTAAGGCAATGGTTAACGCCGGCGTTGTAGATGATGTAGACTACATGTTCGGTTTGCACATTGGCTTCAATGAAAACTATGCAAATTGCTTTGCTTGTAGTAATCATGGCTTCTTGGCTACTACTAAACTAGATGCGGTGTTCCACGGTTATGCTGCTCATGCTGGTAGCTCTCCAGAGAAAGCGAAAAATGCAATGCTTGCAGGTTGTACAGCAGTGCTTAATTTACAAGCCATTGCTCGCCACGGTAAAGGTGCTTCTCGTATGAACGTTGGCATTTTTGAAAGTGGTACTGGCCGTAATGTAACACCAGATACAGCAGTTCTTAAATTAGAAACTCGTGGGGCTACTACAGAGATCAATGATTACGTAATCGGCCGTGCAGAAACGATTATCAAAGCCGCTGCAGAAATGCACGACTGCTCCTATGAAATTACAAAACAAGGTGAAACTCCATCTTGTCGTATGAGCGATGAATTGGCTCCTGAAATCCAATCTATTATTAAGCCTCTTGGTATCTTTAGAGACGTTCCATTAGATTATAGTGGCGGCGGTAGTGAAGACTGTGCATACTTCTTGAATCGCGTAATTAGCCGCGGTGGCATGGGTACATATATGCTAGTAGGCTCCGCTATCAAAGCTCCACATCACAACCCGCTCTTTGATATCGATGAAGAAGATATGCTTAACGGTGTTATTGCATTAGGAACTATTGCAGCTCACTATTTGAAATAATATAGATTGTGAGGTTTGTTATGATTCAACGGGATCGCTTAGTTAACGATTTTGAAGCTATGTCACAGTTTACTGCACCTGGTGAAGGCATTAATCGCCTTGCTTTCACCGATGCAGACTGGGCAGGCCGCCAATATATTATAGACCGCATGGTTGACGCAGGCTTAACTGTAGAAACAGACGGTTTTGGGAATGTTATTGGCTATAAGGTTGGTAAGAATCCTGACTTGCCTGTTGTTATGGTTGGTTCTCATACGGACAGTGTTCCAAACGGAGGCAATTATGACGGTGTGGTCGGCGTGTTATCCGCTATTGAAGTGATTCGTAGCATGAATGATGATGGTTTTGAACACGATCATACGATTGCTGTTGTGTCCTTTATGTGTGAAGAGTCCGGACGCTTTGGAGATTCTACATTAGGTAGTAAGGCGATGCGCGGTGCGTTGACAGTACAAGACTTACATCGACTAAGAGATAAACAAGGTAGTTCCTTATACGAGGTTTTGAAAGGTCGCAATTTACATCCAGATGAAATTGAACAGGTGAAATACAAGCGACCTGTAAAATCTTTTACAGAAATCCACATCGAGCAAGGTAAGGTGCTAGAGCACGAACAGAAACGTATTGGTATTGTCACTGGGATTGCAGCACCGGAACGGTTTTATGTGACCATTCGTGGTAATGCTGATCATAGTGGGGCTACACCGATGAACTTGCGCCATGATGCGCTCTGCGGGGCATCCAAAATTATCCTTGGCATCGAGGAAATCGCCGCTATGCAGGAGGAGCCTCCAGTAGTAGGCACCGTCGGTATTGTAGAGGTTACACCGGGGGCGATGAACGTCATTCCTGGCGTGGTGAAATTAGGGCGTAGATATCCGTAGTATCTCTGAGGTTGCCCGCAACTCGGTAGTGACATTAATTAAAGAATTTATCGATGTTACTGCAGAAAAACGTGGCTTATCCTATACGATTGAACCTGTTGCACAAGATCATCCGGTAGCGATGCATCCTGCTATGATTAGAGAAATCGAAGAGGCTGTTACATCATTAGGTGTAGAATATATGGCACTGCCAAGCGGTGCTGGTCACGATGCTATGCACTGGGCTGATGATGTGCCAACGGGAATGATCTTTATTCCATGCCTTAATGGCATCAGTCATAATCCGGCGGAATTCGCTGAAATGGATGATATTGTAACGGGCGTAGAAGTGCTTGATAAAGTGCTTAGAAAGCTTAGTTTGGTAGACATAAAACTTGTATAGTGCGTAGCATGCTTTTGTGAGATATTTTGTGTATAACAGTAGAAATGAGTGACTTTGTTTCTACTGTTTTTACATATAGGAGAAAATATAATATGGTTATTGCAGGTATTGTTATCGTAGTAGCGACCTTTATCGCTATTATTAAAAAGTTTGAAACGCGGCTCGTGTTATTATTGTCGGGCCTACTGATGTGTTTTATTGGTGGTAATCTAGGGGCAGGTACGACGGCTTTTGTAAAAGAACTGACAAACCCAGGTCTTGTGCCGACGATTTGTACTGTTCTTGGTTTTTAGTTATGTTATGGAATACACAAAAATGTACGGAGCATATGGTGTATTTTTATCTCTGCTGGCCTTAAAAAGATGACTAAGATCATCATCCCTGGCGCCGTTATTATTACGTTCTTAATCAACATTGCGTTGCCTACAGCGGCAGGTTGTGCGGCGGCGGTAGGTGCTCTATTAATCCCCGCGCTTATTCGCTCTGGTGTACATCCCGCAATGGCAGGTTCTGCTATTTTCTTAGGTACTTGGGGTAGCTCCTTGAGCCCAGGCCTTATGTTTAACCCTCAAGTAGCACAGCTAGCCGGTGTAGATGTAATGACAGTTATTGCAAGTTTCTCTATGCAAGCCATGATTGGCATCGTAGTAGCCGCAATCTTACTAAACATCGTAGCTATTATTAAGAAAGAGCATACAGGGTATGTGATGAAAAATGATACTACTGAGGACAGTAAAGAGTTTAAAGTAAATTATTTCTACGCTATTATTCCTATTATTCCGCTTGTATTGCTTGTATTAGGCAGTAAACAAGTAGCAGTAATTCCTGAGGTTTCCGTTCCTGTATCTATGCTCATTGGTACAGCGATTGGTATTGTAGCGGTTCGCCCTAATGTAACAGAAGCGGTGAAAAAGTTCTTCCGCGGTACTGGTGATGGTATGTGTGATGTAGTAGGTCTTATGGCTGCTGCGGCATGTTTCACAGCTGGTATGCAACTTATCGGTCTTACTAATGCTCTTATTGATGGCATGAAGAACTCTCAACAAATCGCTCAAATCGGTGCGGCCTTTGGACCATTCTTATTGGCTGTTATCTCTGGTTCTGGTAATGCAGCAGCCCTTGCCTTTAACGGTGCTGTAACACCACACGCAGCAGACTTTGGGTATGGCATTATGGAACTTGGCTCCATGGCGCAAATCGGTGCAGGTATCGGTCGTAGTATGAGTCCTGTAGCAGGTGCAGGTATTATCGTTGCTGGTATTGCGGGAATCAATCCTATGGAAATGGCAAAACGCAATGCTGTACCATGTATCATTGCTACAGTTGTGATTATGCTACTATTACTCTAATCTAAGATATGTGATTGTGTCATAGTAGAGAAATTATTTTTTTATAAAAGCTATTATAAAAGAAAACCCGTCATGACTCTTGTCATGACGGGTTTTCTATATATTGAGGTACAAGGTATAAGTAAAATTTATGGATACTAAAGAAAAGAGCAATTTGTTTTTATTGCATTTTCATAATATATTATATGTATTAAAGGAATATATACTATACCTTTGTGTCTGCCCAGGTTTTCATAAATGAGTAAAAAGCCTGTACTGGCTTGGACTCAAGGGCACTGTTACGGGTGTACATCCACGTATCACGAGTCATGATGTGATCATCAAGATCCTTTAAGGTTTCTTTAAATAGTTTAGGGTAATCGTTGCCACAGCTTTGGGTAAGGATGGTAAAACCAAGTCCTTGGTTGACGAGCTTCATGCAGGTATCGATGTCGTTCACCTCGATGGTGCGCATCGGTGGTTGTGAGTAGTGAGAATACCACCAATCATCTATAGTTTGCTGTAAATTCGGATCTGTTTGATAGTGAATATAGGGCAGATGAGGTAAGTCCTCAACGGCACAAGGCGTTTTGTTAAAGAAGCAGAATGGTTCGGACCAAATATGTTCTTTCGACTCTGTCCAGGTGTGAGCACCGCGGATGATGGCAGCATGTAGGCGACCTTCAAGGAAGTCATGGTATAGCTTATAGCTAAGTCCCGTATACATGATGATATCAATGTGCGGATACGTCTCTTTAAAGGTCGATAAAATATGGGGAATGTGATACTTTGCGAATACATTTGAGCATCCTAGGTTTAATGTACCACGTGGTTCACTACCCATAGCTAATAGCTCTTGGCGCACCGAAGTATAAGAATTGAGCAAATCTTCGGCGTATCGCACAAGGCGTTGACCTTGGTAGGTAAACTCTACACCACGAGCTTGTCGGTTGATGATGGGACAGTTAAATTCCTTTTCTAATTTTTTTATTCGTTCACTCAATGCAGGTTGTGTCATAAATAGACGACGCGCCGCATAAGTAATATTATTTTCCTCTGCTAAGGTTTTTAAAATTGTACAATCTTTCGTGTCCATAAACTCTCCTTTACATATGTATTATTGTACTCTATCCCATAGAGTTGGTACAGATGAGGGACGTTAGATTTATACAAATTATTAAAGACTAGGTACTAGTAAGAGGAATGGAACTTTCACCAATACACATGGTGAAAGTATAGTGTTTGTAAAGGTTTACACATGCCTGAAAGTAATAAAGGAGCAAGTCATGGTTGAGTTAATTTCAAATGGTGTATTTTTTTATATCACGGTACGGATATCGTTCCTGCAGATTCTAGTGCAGCCCTTGATCAGCAAGAAGTTTTTTTAATAAAGAGCGCGCCTATAAGGAAACGATGGCGTACCGTATTTTTAATGGACCACCAGCAACATGAAGGCGATCAAGATTTACGCATCAAATTTGATGCTTTAACATCTCACGATATCACCTATGTTGGTATTATTCAAACGGCTATTGCTAGTGGTCTAGATAAATTCCCAATCCCTTACATTTTGACAAACTGCCATAACAGTTTAGCCGCTGTAGGGGGCACAATTAACGAAGACGACCATGTATTTGGCTTATCTGCAGTACAACGCTTCGGCGGCGTCTATGTACCTCCTCATCTTGCCGTTATTCACCAATATATGCGTGAAACAATGGCAGGTTGTGGCAAAATGATCCTCGGATCCGACAGCCATACTCGTTATGGTGCGCTTGGTACGATGGCGATTGGTGAAGGCGGTCCAGAGCTTGTAAAACAATTGCTCGGTCGCACCTATGATGTACAACGTCCAGAGGTTATCGCGATTTATCTCGATGGTAAACCTAAACACGGCGTAGGTCCACAAGACGTGGCTCTCGCTATTGAAAAAGCTGTATTTAAAAATGGCTTTGTAAAAAATAAAGTAATGGAATTTGTAGGCCCTGGTATTGAACACTTATCCATGGACTTCCGTAACGGCATCGATGTAATGACTACAGAAACTACATGCCTTACAACAATCTGGAGAACAGATAGCAATACGAAAGAATTCTTAACACTCCACGGTCGCGGTGATGCATACAAAGAGCTTAACCCTGGCGATGTGGCTTACTATGATGGCCTTGTAAAGGTTAATCTTGGGGAAGTGGAAAGCATGATTGCTATGCCATTCCATCCAAGTAATGTATATACTATTAAAGAAATCAACGAAGGTGGTCGCGATTTATTAGCGGAAATCGAACGTCAAGCAGTTGAGCAGTTAGATAATAAATCCTTGTCCTTGCAATTACCTGAAAAACACTTTGACGGCAAACTACACTTAGATCAAGGTATCATCGTAGGTTGTTCTGGCGGTTTGTATGAAAATATTATGCAAGCTGCCAATATCGTACGCGGTAAGAGCGTAGGCTCCGGTCGTTTCGCTTTCAGCGTATATCCTTCTAGCCAGCCAATTTACTTAGAACTTATGAAAAATGGTGCTCTTGTAGACCTTATGAGCGCTGGTGCTATCGTGCGTACAGCCTTCTGTGGTCCTTGCTTCGGCGCAGGCGATACACCTAATAATACGGGCCTCAGTGGTCGTCATGCGACTCGTAACTTCCCGAATCGTGAAGGTTCTAAACCAGGCAATGGTCAAATCTCTTCTGTTGCACTTCTTGACTCCCGTTCTGTAGCAGCTACAGCTATTAACGGTGGTGCATTAACGGCGGCCACTGATGTGGAATATGATGATGTGGTGCCAGCTTACCATTATGATGATAAACCTTATGAAAGCAAGGTATATAGTGGTTTTAACGAACCTAATAAAGATACTGAACTCGTGTATGGACCATCCATTAAACCATGGCCTTCTATCGAAGAATTGACACCAAATGTATTGCTCAAAGTAGCAGCTTATATCGACGATCCTGTAACAACTACAGATGAGTTGATTCCGTCTGGCGAAACATCTTCCTACCGCTCTGACCCATATGCATTGTCTGAATTTGCCTTGAGCCGTAAGGTTCCTGAATATGTAGGTCGTGCTAAAGCCGTTCGCGATTGGGAAAAATCTCGTCAAGAAGGTGAAAGTGCAGCAGATTTAGTAACTGCCTATGAAGAGGTAAAACAAGCGCTTGGTCTTACAGAATCCGTAGAAGATATGGCTAAGTCTACAGCTGTTTCTAGCATGGTATATGCTAATCGCCCTGGCGATGGCTCTGCTCGTGAGCAAGCAGCATCCTGCCAACGCGTATTGGGTGGCGGTGCTAATATTGCTATTGAATATGCTACAAAACGTTATCGCAGCAATGTTATTAACTGGGGCATGCTACCGTTCCTAACTAGCGAAGAAGACTCCAAAACTATGGCAGTAGGCGATTATGTTTATGTGCCAAATGTGCGTGACCAATTATTCTCTGACTCCGATGATTACAAAGCATATGTTATCAGCGGTGGCGTGAAGAAAAGCAGAAATCACATTGCACTTAGGTCACCTCAGCGATGAAGAAAAAGATATTATCGCAGCAGGTTGTCTCATCAACTACTATGCAAATGCCAAAGCATAAGTGGTGAGCATAAAGGAGTACATTATGAACGGGTATAAAGAAATTCCTGTTACTTATATGCGCGGCGGTACTAGTAAAGGGGCATATCTGTTAAAAGATACGCTTCCAACTGACCCAGCTGCTCGGGATCGTATGATTTTAGATTTATATGGCTCTCCCGATGCGCGTCAAATCAATGGTATCGGCGGTGCCGATCCATTGACGAGCAAGGTAGCTATCGTAAATCCTTCTGACCGCGATGATGCGGATATCGACTACACCTTTGGTTATGTCGGTATCGCTGATGCGGTGGTAGATTACGAAGGTAATTGTGGTAATATTTCTGCTGGTGCAGGGGTATTTGCTATTATGGAAGGCTTTGTAAAAGCCGTAGAACCAGAAACAGTGGTTCGTATCTTTAACACAAATACAAATAAGGTTATCGAAGCGCACGTGCCAGTCCGAGATGGCAAACCTGTTATTGACGGTGATTTTGCTATCGATGGCGTGCCTGGTACAGGTGCTCGTATTACATTATATTTCTTGGAGCCTGGCGGTTCTAAGACGGGTAAGCTACTACCAACAGGCAATGTACAAGACACAATTACATTGGCTGATGGTCGCACAATCCAAGTTAGTCTCGTAGATGCAGCTAATCCAGCTGTATTTGTAAAGGCTACAGACCTTGGTTATGAAGGCACGGAGTTACCGGCTTTCACAGAAACGGATGGCGGTGTATTACTCAATACACTTGAAGATATTCGCACTACTGCAGCTGTAATGATGGGACTTGCTCCATCTAAAGAGGCTGCTAGTCCTGCAGTTCCAAAGGTATGCATGGTGTCCGCACCACAAACCTACGTGGCAAGCGATGGTCGAACTATCAAGGGGAATAGTATAGACATCGTGGCTCGTACAAGGCACTCGCTGTAATGCATAAAGCATATGCTGTTACAGGTGGTATTTGTACAGCTACAGCAGCGCTTATTACGGGGACTGTGGCGAACGAAGTAGTGAGCGAACGTGCTAAAGAAACGAATCAAGTTACTTTAGCGCATCCATCAGGGAAATTTGATTTCGAAATATGCTTAACCAAAGATAAGGGTTGGCATGTGGAGAAGGCGGGCGTCGCTAGAACAGCGCGACCGATTATGAAAGGCATAGCTTATGTTAAAGGAGAGTAAGAATGAATAAGCTACTTAAAATTGCAATTATGTTTGCCATTCCTCTGGCAATGTGGTTCATTACACCGCCAGAAGGTTTGAGCGTTGGGGCTTGGCGACTGCTAGGTTTCTATTTAATGGCTATCGTTGGTCTTGTTGTTAAACCTTGGCCAGCACCAATTATCTTGTTATTATCTATTGCAGGTTCTGCAATTTTCTTGAATGCTACGAAAAACGTATTGTCTGGTTATGCATCTACCACAGTATGGTTAGTATTCTCTGCGTTCTCCCTCAGTGTGGCGTTCGTAAAAACAGGCCTTGGCCGTCGTATTGCGTACCTATTGATTAAATCCTTAGGTCACACTACATTGCGTCTTGGCTATGTAACTGCTTTATTAGACCTTATTATTTCTCCAGTAACACCTTCCAACACAGCACGTTGTGGCGGTATCGTGTTCCCAATCATGAACTCTGTAGCAAAAGCGTTAGGTTCTGAGCCTGGTGAAAGCGCTAAAAAAGCTGGTTCTTACCTCATGGTTAACACATACATGGTGACTAAGGTAACAAGCTTGATGTTCGCTACAGCAATGGCACCAAACTTATTGGCTGCTGACTACATGAACAAAATCCTCGGCGTAGATATCAACTGGGGCCTTTGGGCATTAGCACTCGTAGTACCAGGTCTTGTGATGCTTCTCATTACACCTGCTTTGGTATACTACTTAGACAAACCATCTATTCAACACATCGACTCTCATGCGATTGCTGATGAAGGTTTGAAAGAACTTGGACCTATGTCTGGTCGCGAGAAATCTCTTATTGCTATCTTTATCCTTGCCTTAGTTGGTTGGGCGTTGCCTTCCATCTTGACGCAAGGCTTTGGCATTAAATTCTCCCTTGATGCAACAGCAGTAGCTATCGTAGCCATGGTAGCAGCTCTTGTAACAGGCGTAATCAAATGGGAAGATATGCTTGAATCCAAAAGGTGCTTGGAACACATTGATCTGGTTCGGTGGTATCATCGGTATGTCCAGTGCGTTGTCCAAGGTTAAATTCTTTGAATGGCTAGCTGACTTTATGGGCACACACTTCAACTTCGGCGACAACCCAATGCTGGCTCTTATTATCATCGGCGCTATCAGTATCGCTGTTCGTTACTTGTTCGCCTCTGGTAGTGCGTACGTTGTAGCCATGCTTCCAGTATTCCTTACTGTAGGTAAAGTAGCGGGTGTAAACCCAATGGCGTTGTCCTTGTTACTAGCTGCTACAAACTCCTACGGTGGTGCGTTGACTCACTACGGCGGTGCAGCGGCTCCAATCGTATTCGGTGCAGGTTACAACACAGTTAAGAGCTGGTGGATTATCGGCGGTATCTTCGCTATCATGTGCTTCATCGTAAACCTTACAGTGGGCTACGCATGGTGGGAAATCCTCGGTATCCTATAATACCTAACTAGAGACAATAGTTATTCTATACATATAGAATGATCATCCCCTAGCTAGTGAAATTTTCTAAACTTTTACAAAAAATATAATAAAAAGAGCTGTTTCGGAATCAGTACACATTGTAGTGACCCCAAAAAGTTAGACTTTTATTTCCGAGTAACCTAAACTGGTTGCTCGGAATTTTTTATGCTGCAGTAGTAGCTAAACGATAGTCAACTGGACTTAGCCAGTTCAATTTTTCCTTAATTCGTTTAGTATTGTAATACATAATATAGTTTTCAATCGCCATTTTTAACTCATCATAACTATGAAAGGTATTGTCATAATACATCTCTTGTTTTAAGATAGCAAAAAAGTTTTCCATTGGTGAATTGTCGAGACAATTACCTCTTCTAGACATACTTTGAAATATGTTATGCACTTTTAAATTATGTTGATACGCTTTCATTTGGTAACCCCAACCACGGTCAGAATGAAATGTCCGTCGATACTTAGCATCAGCAGTCTTTTCAATCGCCTGTTGTTGTGCTGAAAGTATAGACTCAGCCGATGGTGTAGGACTTATACTAAAACTAATAATTTCAAGATTATATAAATCCATAAATGGATCTAAGTATAGTTTTCCAACTTTCAAAGCACCGTTTGCATCTAGTTCATAATACTTAAATTCAGTTGTATCTGTAGTAATTTTTTGATGTGGTTGACTGCAATAGAATCTACGCTTAATGCGATTAGGTGCAATCCGTCCTTTAACGCCTTTATATGAGTTATATTTTCGGCTCTTACGGGAGAATGCTATTACTTGCAGATTGAACTTTTGCATAATTCGTTGCAATCGTTTCTTATTAATAACAATACCTCGTGATCGCAACAAAGGTAACAATCTTCTATATCCATAGTTGGGATGGTCCTTACGAATATCTTCAATAGCTATTCGTATTTGTAGATCTGGATCTACTCGGTCAAAGCGCTGTTGCCAGTACATATATGTTGCTTTTGGAAAACGTAAGGCAGCAAGAATCTCAGTTAGTTTGAATTCTCTTCGGAGACTGCTAATGATTCTTGCTGTTCTTTCATTTTTCGAGCGTCCTCGAGGCGCAATCTCCTCAATTCTTTTAAATAGGCATTCTCTATTTGAGCGTAGCGTAATTGTTTTTCCAATTCTAAAATACGAGCTTGCTCTGGTGTTAATTCTTTTTTCTTCTTTTGGTTACGTGATTTAGTATGTGTGGTAATCTTTGCTTTTTCATCTGTTCGACTCATGGTAGGTATTCGTCCTTTCGGTCGCTCGACAAAAGCATTGGTCCCATATTTCATAAAATCCGATTTCCAGCGAGCTATTAATGAAGGATTATTCAGCCCATATTGTAATGCAATTTGCCGATACGATAATTCACTAGTTAAGTATGACTCTACCACAGCTAGCTTAAATTCTGAAGTATATCTTGTATTATTTCGCTTTCGACACAAACCATCTTTACCAAATTCTTTAAATGCACTAATCCAACGACGAACTTGCGATGTAGTCTTTACACCATATTTCTTAGTTAAATACTCATATCCACCTTCGCCGTTTAGATATGCGGTAACGACTTTTTAATTTAAATATAAGGCTATATTTTTGCCATAGAAAAAAACCGACCTCCTTAACGTTAAGATTTTTTTGGTCTAACATTAAGGGGTCGGTTCACATCTGAGTTCTGAGAACAGCTCTTTTTATTTGTTTATATAGTTTCTTTAATGCATTTGCACTATTTTCGTTGTATTACGGCGTTACTTTAGTTTTAACGCAACCCATAGGGCAGCGCCGATAAAGGTAAGGCTACATGCCCAGAAAAGGGTTGTGAAGCCAAATTGAGCGGCTACGATGGAACCACCAAAGGAGCCTAGAAAGTAACCCATAGACAAACAAGACTGATTGTACGAGAATACTTGTCCCGTATATTCCTTAGGTGTTTTTGATGCTAAATAGGTATTGAGCGCAGGTAACATACCACCTAGCCCAAAACCTTGCAAGAAACGGATAAACCCAAGTACATACACAGAGTCCACATAGGCTTGCGGTATATTGAGTAGACCTACATAGATCATCGAGTAGATGAGCACCTTTCTAGGGCCTATACGGTCTACTAATTTCCCGAGTGGAGAGCTACTAAAGAATTGGGCGATACCCATGGCAGAGAACACAGCACCAGATATGAAGGCTATATTTTCCGTATTGCTTGGTAGCATTCCTTTAATGTAAACCGTCATAATGGGGGAGATGGCGGTAACCGAAATGGCATACAGGAAGGAGGTTGCAGATAAAGCGACTAAACTAGAAAACTCAGGTAAGTGAGTTTTTAGATTTCTAAAGGTTTGCTTCTCAACAAGTGGCTTTGGAACATAGTTTTCATGTACCAGCATTGCCGTCAAGCCAAAGGAGATAAGCATAAGGGCCCCGATGATAAAGAAGTCATTTCGAATACCTACTACATCACTGAGATACCCTCCTACAAGCGGACCGGCTAGTGAGCCTGCAAGGCTAAAGGATCCTATAATCCCTAGAGCCCAACCTGTATGGTTTTGCGGTGTTTCTGACGCGATAAGTGTTACCGATGCGGGGTAAAAACCGCTTACTAACCCTTGCAATGTACGAACGAGGAACACACCTTCTGGTGTAGTCTGAAAGCCCAATAATATACTACATATAGCCATACCAAGACTAGAGCGTATGAGGGTAATCTTACGTCCCTTACGGTCTGCTAATCGGCCCCAGAAGGGAGCTGCTAAGCAGACAATGAGGAAGGTGATGCCCATGGAGGCACCGGACCATTGTGCTATCGATCCTGTATCGCTTAAGCCCATTTCATGGAAGTATAGAGGAAGAATAGGGCTTACCTGACTAATCCCGAGGGACATGAAGAATATGCAGAATGCGCAAATGTACACCGTTCGTTTCCACGTTTCCAAAGTATCCCTCCTTTAGTCTTTCTTTTTAACTTCTTCCCAATCGCTTAAGTCCGGAAGTTTATTGCTTGTTATAGATTCTTGAATCCAGTAGTTAATAGAGGTTAAGTTGCTAGATTCTCGTTTAAAGCCATATACGATGTCATCTTCTACGTCGTCTTCTATAGTGATATAGAGAGAAATATGTAAGTTTTTACCTTTTCCGCGCTCGATGAAGTAGCTAATACCCGGATCGTCGAGGTTAGATGGGCGAACCGCAATGATATCGTACTTGCCATTGGCTACGCCTTCTAAGGCATCCTTAATCATTTGATTGGAAAGTTCATATTGATTGAGGTAGAAGATATCGTTGTCACAAGTTAATACATATTCTCTAGGAGGCGTAGTATTTTTGTACTGTTTCTCCCAACTTTCATCAATCACAGGTAATGTAGCATTATCATAGAAGTTTTTAATTAAAGCGAGACCTGCAGGAATGGACATTTCTTTAAAGTATCTTATTTCATATACCCTAGGATCCACGTTTTCATCTAGTTCGCTAGGCTCCTCAATGTAGCCGTATAGATAGATAGTACAAGTGTTCTTATCTTCATTGTGGAACATAACGATACTGTACACATCGTAAATGATGTTTTCTATGGATTGACGATTATCATAGATGATAAAACTGAGGTATTTTTGTGTATCCCATTCCCGTTGAATGAAATTCCAGTCGTATTTATTCGTGCGCCAACCAGTAGTAGAATCTTCGAAGATTTCTAATACATCGACAGAGTTTGAGGCCATGCAGGTGGCATAGGATTACATGTTGTAGAAGATTGCGTTATCCCTTCTTTGTACTGATAATGTCCATCAACGAGTTCAAAGGCTTCTAATCGTTCAGATGCTTCGTCAGGAATTGCCAACGGCTCACCAGTACCTAGCCAATTATCATTTCTTGTGTTGAGCCGATTGATGCTTTCACGAGCATGCTCGTAGAACGTAACGGCTTGGTCTAAATCAGGTTCTTTTGTAATGGCACCAATTTCGTAGCAATAGCCGGCGGCCAGTTGCCATAGATGGTCCGCATAGTCATAACTACCATATCTATCGAAACATTTGCTAGCCTTATTAACGCACTCTATGGCGGTTCTTATGGCAGGGGTATTACCTTTTTTGAAAGTAAATACATAAGCGAGATATGGCCAGATAGCATCGAGAGTGTAAATAGCTGGTTGTTGCAATAAGTGGGCGATGCGAGACCAGTCTTGGGACTGACCATCGATATTCAAGGTGCGAAGAATGATGGCTTGCATGGTAACATAAGCGTGGTCATTAAAGTCTAAATAATCTGGGCTTATAGCAGCACGCTCGTAATATCTGAGGGCCTTTGAATATCCTGAGGGATTCTTTTGTTAGACTCACATGGTTTTGCATAGTACTCGGCAGCTTCACGCAAACACATGCCATTATTCAAGGCGGCACCGCGCTCAAAATATTCGAGCGCTCGTTCATGCTCCCCGCGAGACTTACAAATATCGCCTGCTAAATACATCATGAGTGGCAAACCTGCTGCAGCCCCTTCAAAAATGACTTGTTCTTCCATCTTACTATTATCTTGCTCTATATAGGTAATGCGCAAGTTGCGGTATGCAATAACAAGGCCTGCTTCGGCGGATTTACGCAACCATTGCTGAGCAATGGCAGTTATTTTATTTGCGAATCTACGTTGATCTGCTTGGGCAAACAAGCCTTTTAAGAAACGGATAAAGGTAGATGGTTCACCTTCATTAGCCACCTTTTGAGCCGATGGTAAGATGTGGTAATCCCCCCATTGGAATACATTGGCAATGGCGTAGGCGCAGTAAGAACAACCCTTTTGGGCGCCTTCATAGACGCGCTGGAATGCTTGGTCCTTTGTCATAGGCAACTCTTTTTCAATAGTTGGTGTAAGGGCACCTGAGGTACGCATAGCCTGTAAATAGCGATGGCACTGCCTTTGCGAATGGCCGTATGTAAATAACTATACGCCTTTGTGTCATCTTCAGGAAAGCCTGCTTCAATCCAGGTGAACTGAGGGCCAGAATAGACGCGCGCCAAGATGGCATACGCATCGCCAATACCAGGAATCTTTTGGCCTTCCTCGTCAAGTTTCACAAGGGCGTCAAGCTCGGCCTTACCCTCCCAAGCGATATCTTTATTACATTGATGGAATATTTTATTGAAAGACTGCTGTATTTGATCAGTAAAGTAAAAAAACTCATGCTCTCTCCTCCGCATAATAATCAGTAGAAGCTGATAACATATGTAATTTCAGTATACTATTAGTGTTTAGAGGAAAACAATATAAATATTCTGAATTTGCTAAGGTGAATAGGGATACATTATTTAATCACAAGTAGCGATATTATATGGGTGATTAATCTAAGGATAAGGTGAAAGTTAAGATTGTCCTTGACTTTCATTCTATAGAAACATTATAATCAGATTATAATTTTATACTCGCCTAAAAAGAAACCGATGAGGTGGAGATAAAAATAGGAAATGCACTCACAGAGAGCGGGATTAGCTGAGAACCCGTAGTACGCAGCTTATTAAATGGACCACCGAGGGCGCATGGAAAAGAATGAATTTCATTCCTAGTATGGTGCGACGTCACACGAGCGTTAGTCGTGAGGGATATGTTAGTATCCTGCGAAAGGGGAATGCGTTGCATTCAAACAAGGTGGTACCGCGATTTATAGCATAATACAAGTATTTTCTAATACTCTTGTAAAAATAGAACTATAGACTCGTCCTTGACGTTATGTTGTCATGGGCGAGTTTTTTTATTGGCAAACGCCAGATGGAGGTTCTCATGATTTTCCCTAGTCTTGACCGTGTGAAAGCTATCGCACCGGGCTACGATATCGTGCCTGTATATATGGAAATTTTATCCGACGTACGCACACCGATTAGTGTGTTGAAAGCATTAAAACAAGTGAGCAGTCATACGTACTTGCTTGAAAGTGCGGATAATAGTAATCATTGGGGCCGTTACTCCTTCTTGGGCTATGATCCTAAGATCGAGCTCTTCTGCAAAAACCATCAAATGACTATCAAAGACGGTACAACACGTACCTTTGAGTGTTCTGACCCAGCTGCAGAGATTCGCAATATTTTGAGCCAATACAAAAGCCCTCGTTTAGAAGAGTTACCAACCTTTACAGGCGGCTTTGTAGGTTACTTCGCATGTGAATATATCCGCTATATCGAGCCAACCCTTGATTTCCCAACACCAGATGATGACTCTGCGATGGTCAACGATGTAGACCTTATGCTTTTTGATAAGGTAATCGCCTTTGACCATTATAAAAATAAAATCTACTTGATTGCTAACATTAGCACAAATGATTTAGAACGCAACTACAACAAGGCTGAGCTTGAGTTGAAAGCATTAGCTGACCTCGTAGTAAACGGCAAAGAGGCGGACATTCCAAAAGGCATCCTTAAAAACAGAGTTTACCTCTGAGTTTACAAAGGATGAGTTCGAAGCAGTTGTTAAAAAGACACAACACTACATCAAGGAAGGGGATATCTTCCAATGTGTTGTATCTAATCGCCGTGAAGCTGAGTTTGAAGGTAGCCTGTTAAATGCATACCGCGTATTGCGTACGTTGAACCCATCTCCATATATGTTCTACTTATCTGGTGGCGATGTAGAGCTTACAGGTGCCTCGCCAGAAACATTGGTAAAATTAACAGACGGCAAGATGTATACCTTCCCAATTGCAGGCACTATGCGCCGCGGTAAAAACGAAGCAGAGGACCTCGCTATTGAGGAAAAACTCATTAATGACGAAAAAGAGTTGGCTGAACATAACATGCTCGTTGACCTTGGCCGTAACGACTTAGGTAAAATTTCTAAATTCGGTTCCGTAAAAGTAGAGGCGTTACACATGTTGCAACGTTTCTCCCATGTTATTCACATTACATCTACTGTAAGTGGTGACATTCAAGACGGTAAAGATGCTCTCGATGCTATCGGTGCTACATTGCCAGCAGGTACTTTGTCCGGAGCCCCTAAAATTCGTGCCATCGAAATTTTACATGAACTAGAAAAAAGCCCGCGCGGTGTATACGGCGGCGCTGTAGGTTACATCGATTTCTCCGGTAACATGGACGTATGTATCGGCATACGCATGGCCATGAATAAAGGTGGTAAGGTTTATGTTCGAGCTGGCGCTGGTATCGTTCGCGATAGTGTTCCTGCTAGTGAATATAACGAAACCTTGATGAAAGGCCAATCCATGATTTCCGCAATTACAGATGCACAGGAGGTAGAATAATGGTACTCCTTATAGATAATTACGATAGCTTCTCCTTTAATTTATACCAATTAGTAGGCTCTATCGATCCAGATATTAAAGTCATCCGCAGCGATGAATTAACAGTTGAAGAAATCCGCGCGTTGAAACCAGACTATGTGATACTTTCACCAGGCCCTGGCAGACCAGCTGATGCGGGCGTATACGAAGATCTATTGCGCGAATGCAAAGGCGAATTCCCAATCCTCGGCGTATGCCTCGGTCACCAAGCCATCGGCGAAGTATTCGGTGGCACCGTATCTTACGCAAAACAAGTTATGCACGGCAAACAAAGCGTAGCGAAACAAGTACACCCATCCAAAATCCTTAAAGGCGTACCAGAACAATTTGAAGTGGCACGCTACCACTCCTTGGCGATTGTAGACGAAACAATCCCAAGAGAACTCATCGTTACATCCGTTACAGACGACGGCGAAGTAATGAGCGTAGAACACAAAGACTACCCAATCTACGGCGTGCAATTCCATCCGGAATCCATCATGACGCCAAACGGGGAACAAATGATTCGCAATTTCCTAGAAAAATAAACTACAGCCTAATTTATGTATCGATGGGCTATTTATAAGTCCTAGAACGATAGATCGGAAATAAGGTCTCTCGGAACTCCAAGTGGCCAACACCCCACTACGTGGGCCCGCCAAGTCGTTCCTTAAGACCTTATTTCCTGCCAACTCAACCTTGGCAGTACCTATAATAGCCCCTCTACAATACATATATCGAACTGTAGCTATATTTTCTAAAGAAATATGCGAATCATCATAAGGGAAAAGAACGGCTACGCCGTTCTATCTTCCCACCTCTTATAAAGAAATGACCTGTGCGTTACTGCACATAATGCGCAGGATCATTTAAGAGATATTGAATTGTTGTTCATTTTATTGTGCGTGTGACAGTGAGTAGGGCATATAAAAGATTAAGTGTTCTAGTGTTTATGTGAGTTCACGGGGTTCTAGGCCCGACTTTGGCCCTGCGAAGGCCGCAGGCCGTAGTCAGACCCGGCCAGTGGAGGGCATAGGTCCACGTGAATCACATGTAGTACTAAGGCAGGTATATGCCCTATTAACGTGGAACCAAAGAAAATGAACAACAAGTAAGGAGCTATAAAATGATTAAAGACGCATTATATGCAGTAACGCATGGTCAAGATTTATCCTACGACCTTGCTAAAGATACAATGAACAAGATTATGAGCGGTGATGTAGCCGAGGTACCTATGGCAGGTTTCTTGTGCGCCTTAGCGGCAAAGGGCCCTACTGTAGATGAGGTTACGGCTTTTGCTGAGGTTATGCGTGAGAAAGCAGGTTCTGTGCCTCATGAAGGTACTGTTGTGGAAATCGTAGGTACTGGCGGCGACGAAGCGAATACGTTTAACATTTCTACTACATCTGGTTTTATCATTTCCGCTGCAGGTATTCCTGTAGCAAAGCATGGTAACCGCAGTGTATCTAGTAAATGTGGTGCTGCTGATTTGATCGAAGCATTAGGCGCTAAATTAGAGCTTAATGGTGAACAAAATGAGGCAGTCCTCAACAAAGCCAATATGTGCTTCATGTTTGCTCCTGTATACCACCAAGCTATGAAATATGCAGGCCCTGTACGTAAAGCGTTAGGCGTTCGTACTGTATTCAACATCCTTGGACCTTTGGCGAACCCAGCAGGTGCTACTGTAGAATTAATGGGTGTTTACGATAAATCTTTGGTAGAACCATTGGCTCGCGTATTGGCTAACCTTGGTGTGAAACGCGGTGCTGTGGTACACGGCTTTGATGGCCTTGATGAAATTACGGCTACCAACAAAACGTACGTATGCGAAATTAATAATGGTACTTTCACAAGCTACGAATTCGATCCTAAGGAATATGGTTTTGAATACGCAGATAAAACTGAGCTTGAAGGTGGTGACGCTGCGGTAAATGCTGAGATTACTCGCCGCGTTCTCGGTGGTGAACAAGGCGGTAAACGCACGGCGGTTCTTCTTAACGCAGGCATGGCCATTTATCTTGCAAAAGAGGGCCTTACATTGGCAGAGGGCATTGAAGAGGCGAAAAACATGATCGACTCTGGTAAGGCTCTTGCCACAATGGAACAGTTTGTGAAAGCAACCCAAGAGGTATAACCATTGATTTTAGATAAGATTATAGAGGCTACCAAAATTCGGGTAGCCCAAGAAAAACAGGTGGAAACGCCTGAGGCTGTAAAAGCAGCGGCGTTGGCGTTACCATCTGATACAGGATTTCCTTTTGAAGCAGCCCTTCGTCAGCAAGACTTTAACTTCATTTGTGAAGTAAAGAAGGCATCTCCATCAAAAGGCATCATAGCAGAGCACTTCCCCTATTTAGATATCGCCAAAGAATATGAAGTGGCTGGTGCTGCGGCTATCTCTGTACTGACAGAGCCAGACTTCTTTAAAGGTGATAAAAAATATTTACAAGAAATTGCAAGCACTGTCAAAATTCCTGTACTTCGTAAGGACTTCATCATCGATGAATACCAAATCTACCAAGCGAAGGTATGGGGCGCTAGTGCGATCCTCTTGATCTGTGCATGTTTAGATGTACCTACATTAACAAAATTCCGTGAGTTAGCCGATTCTCTTGGTTTATCCTCCTTAGTGGAGGCCCATGACGAGCACGAAGTACAGATGGCTATCGATTGTGGTGCCCGCATTATTGGCGTTAATAACCGCAATTTGAAAGACTTCACGGTTGATGTACAAAATAGTGTGCGCTTACGCAATCTCGTTCAAGACGATGTGATTTTCGTATCTGAAAGCGGTCTTGAAACGCCAGAGGATATCCAAGTGTTGCGGGATAACAATATCGGCGTAGCCTTGATGGGTGAAACCTTCATGCGTTCTCCTAACAAGGTTGAAAAATTAGCATATCTCTATGGTCCCACATACTACACGCCAAAGATTAAGATGTGTGGCATCTCTAAGGTGGAAACTATCCCTGCTATAGTCGATGCTAAGCCTGATTATATGGGCCTTGTATTTGCACCGAGCAAACGGCAAGTGACTGTAGAGCAAGCTAAGACACTAGTGGAAGAACTTCATAAACAATACGTAAAAATATATGGTGTAGTTGAAGTGCCAATGAATGCTGAAACAGCACAAGATAGTAAAGGAATTTGTCCAAGAAAATCCTAATTTTGAGAATATTAAAACAGTAGGCGTATTCGTAAACGAAACGGTAGAAAACCTACTTAAGATTGCTGAAGAAGTCAAACTTGATGTGATTCAACTTCATGGCGATGAAGATGAGTCTTTCATCCAAATATTAAAAAGAACAGTCTAATGTAGAGGTTTGGAAAGCTGTTCAAGTCTGTAGTGCTGCAGATGCAGAAAAAAATGGATTGATAGCAGTGCTGATATGCTTTTTATTTGATGCATACCACAAAGACGAACAGGGGCGGCACAGGCGAAGTATTCGACTGGTCATCCTAGATGAGTTTGAACGACCATTTATGCTCGCAGGTGGTATCGATAGTACCAATGTGGCCCGTGCCATCCGCACGGTTCGCCCTATATGGCCTCGATATTAGCAGCGGCATTGAAACAAATGGCGTGAAAGACGATGAAAAGATGAAAGCTTTCACCAACATCGTAAGAACAATAGCCCTGTCATAATATGGCACATTAGCAGGAATGATATATAGAAAGGTAAGTTATATGAGTGAACAAAGACATGGTTATTTTGGCTCTTTTGGTGGCCAATTTATGCCAGAAACATTGATGAATGCAGTCATCGAATTGGAAGAGGCGTACAACAAGTACAAAGATGATCCTGATTTCGTACGCGAACTTGAGGATTTACATAAAAAATATACAGGCCGTCCATCCCTTTTATACTATGCAGAACGCATGACCGAGGATCTTGGGGGCGCTAAAATCTATTTAAAACGGGAAGATTTGAACCACACTGGTTCCCACAAGTTGAATAATGTAATTGGTCAAATGTTATTGGCAAAACGGATGGGTAAAAAGCGCGTTATCGCTGAAACTGGTGCAGGCCAACACGGTGTTGCGACTGCGACTATTGCGGCATTGATGGGCATGGAGTGCGAGGTATACATGGGTGCAGAGGACTGTGAACGTCAAGCGCTCAACGTATATCGCATGCAATTGCTCGGTACAAAGGTACATGCTGTAACTAGCGGTACTAGCACGTTGAAAGATGCTGTATCTGAAGCAATGCGCGAATGGACAAACCGCATGTCCGATACGCACTATGTATTGGGCTCCGTAATGGGTGCGCATCCATTCCCTATGATCGTTCGCGATTTCCAATCCATCATTAGCCGTGAAGCTCGTGAGCAAATTCTAGAAGCGGAAGGTAAATTGCCAGCAGCTGTTATGGCTTGCGTAGGCGGTGGCTCCAATGCGATGGGCATGTTCTATCACTTCATCGAGGACGAAGGTGTGCGCCTCATCGGTTGTGAAGCGGCAGGTCGCGGCATCGACACAGAGGAACACGCAGCGACAATTGCGAAGGGCTCTGTGGGTATCTTCCATGGTATGAAATCTTACTTCTGCCAGGACGAAGACGGCCAAATCGCTCCTGTATATTCTATCTCTGCAGGCCTTGATTACCCTGGTATCGGCCCTGAACATGCGTACTTGTACGCTAGCGGCCGTGCAGAATACGTGCCTGTAACGGACGACGAAGCAGTAGATGCTTTCGAATACTTGTCTCGCCTAGAAGGCATTATTCCAGCTATCGAGAGTGCTCACGCAGTGGCACACGCTCGTAAAATCGCTCCTACTATGAGCAAGGACGATATCATTATTATTTGTTTATCTGGTCGTGGCGACAAAGACGTAGCGGCTATGGCGAAATACAGAGGGGTGGATCTTCATGAGTAAAATTAAAGACGCTTTCACAAAGGGCAAGGCATTCATCCCGTTTATCAGCGCTGGTGACCACGGCATCGAGACTACAGAACGTTATATTCGCGTTATGGTGAAAGCCGGTGCGGACATGGTAGAAATCGGCATTCCCTTCTCCGATCCAACGGCGGAAGGTCCAGTTATACAAGAAGCGAGTACACGCGCTCTTGCTACAGGCGTAAAAATCAACGATATCTTTGATATGGTGCGCCGTTTACGTACGGGCGATGATGCGGTGACGATTCCTCTCGTATTCATGACCTATTTGAACCCAATTTACGTATTTGGTCGTGAGAAATTCTTTACTCTCTGCGAAGAGGTGGGTATCTCTGGCGTTATCGTGCCAGATATGCCATTTGAAGAAAAAGGCGAACTAGCGAGCATTGCTAATAAACACGGCGTTGAAGTGGTATCCTTGATCGCTCCAACATCTGAAAACCGCATCGAAATGATTGCTAAAGAAGCAGAAGGCTTTATCTACTGCGTATCTTCCCTTGGCGTTACAGGTATGCGCAGCGAAATCAAGACGGATATTAAATCCATCGTTGAAACGGTTCGCAAATACACAGATATCCCTGTAGCAGTTGGTTTTGGTATTTCTACACCAGCTCAAGCAGAGGCTATGGCTCGCGTATCTGACGGTGCTATTGTAGGCTCTGCCATCGTTAAAATCGTTGCAGAACACGGCGAAAATGCAGACCAAGCATTATTTGATTACGTACAATCTATGAAACAAGCTGTCCAAAAGGCTGGCGCATAATAGGGTTACCTTATATAATAGAGGCAACAAGTAAAAATAGGACCTATCATCATGATAGGCCCTATTCTTATATGCAGAGTATTACGAAAATGTTTATAGTAGTGTTTTTGGAGGTCGTATGCAACGCTGTACACGTTGTGGTAAAGAAGGGCCAGATGAACAAGCCGTCTGTTTACGTTGTGGCGGGAATATGGGGCCCTTAGATGGTCCTATTTATACAAATGTGCACCGCCAAACAGGTGTAACCATTGTAGATTTTGAACGATATAACATGGGGTATAAGGATAACTTTATCAATACCTATCTCATACAGTGGACCGTTATCAGTGGTCGTTCTTCGCGGGGAAACTATTGGCGATTTATGCTTGTCATAGCACTTCTATGGGCGCTTATGTACATGGTATGTGCTCTTATCGGTTGGGCCAATGCAGATGATTCAGATCAATTTATTGCCTGGGTTTTCTTAGTTTTTTTATAATGCTTGTTTTTACAATCATTCCAGTTGTTAATATTACGATTCGTCGCCTCCACGATGTGAATCAATCGGGCTGGCTGGCACTGCTCATGTTAGTGCCTGTCATTGGTCCATTAGTTTTATTAAATTGGACGGTGAAAGCAGGGGACCCAGAGGAAAATCGCTTTGGGAAACCGCAGTATACTGAGCCCGTCGATGAAAACTTGAGTGCTCGGCTAGATATTTCTACAAGTCCCACTCGTTCTACGGATCGTACGATGATAGCTGTACTCCTTGTGAGTATGGCCCTTGCTTGGTATGGCAATTATAATATTGCGGAAGGCGTATTTAATGTCATTCGAGGTGGAGAGTTTAAAGCTGCTGCTAGATACTCTAAGGCGATAAAGTCTGAAGAAAAGTCTTATGGCCTTGAGGCTCGAATCTCTGTGGAGCGTTTCTTTGAAGAGGTCGTTAATGAGCGTTTTAGAGATGCACATGCTCGTCTTGGTGGCGCCGAACGGGAGAAATATCCAACCAAAGAAAGCCTTGCGAAAGCCTATGAAGGTGTGCGCCGCGTAGACTACGATAAACTTGAAGTCATAGCTGACTCAAAGGATGAAGTGCAAATCGCCTTTGCGATTATAATGAGCGGCAAAAAAGATGGGGCACCATTTACTGAGCGTCGTAGTGGCACTATGATTTTGCGACCTAATAAATATACGCAATTCCAAATCGTAGAAATTAGAGAGAAATAATTAGTATACTGATTATTGGAGACTATACAGTTTATAACTCTTACTAGAATCTCTATGTGTTTAAAACTAGCAAATCTATATAAACGATTACAACAAAAGGACGTTATACGATGTATAACGTCCTTTTTGATAGATTAGATTTAGTTATGTCTTATATAATCAGCAGGAACTGATTATGAAAGGGGCTTAGTCATATAATTGTCTTCTCTATAATAAGTTGTACGAATTTTAGTTGTAAAAAAATCTAATTAAAGTATAGAGAAATTTAATGAAGATAAGATGAATAAAATAAGTTGATACATCATAGTATAATAAGATTATCTATGTTTGTATATTATCTAAAATTATAGTAGGAGTTTTATGAAACAGAGAGTATATGAGATCCTCTATCGTGAACTAGTGGAAAACTACGCGAACAGTAAAGGTCGAACGAATACAGCCGATTTTTGGCTAACCATAAGTGCCATATCCTTTGCATATGGTTTAATTACATGCATTACGGGTCTTGCAAGCTATATACCGTATGGATATCTTTATGCTGTATCCTTGGGTGGAGGCATATTAATCACTTTATCTATCTTGTTATGTTTGCCGACGATCATGCTCATGGCGAGACGATTGCGAGACTCTAATAATGATCCGATGTTGATTATTTTACTGTTGGTTCCTATTTTAGGATGGCTTGCTTTATTGTATCTATTGTGCAAACGGACATCGCCAATCCAAAATCGACCAGATATATCCAACAACGATACAAACATATATAACGATGAAGCAAGCGTATATAACAATGATGCAAGCATATATAACAATGAAGCAACGGTATATGAAAATGAGGGGCATGTATATAACAATGCTGCAAACACGTTACAAAAGCAATCTGTATCTGGCGTGTTTATTGTGGGTTTATTAGTATTAGGCTGGCTTGTTAATAGCGCGGGTAGTGCGATGATCAACCATAATTTGACGGTGGAAGAGACTGCCTATGGTAATTTAGAGCCTAGTGCGTTAACGAAAAAGGCTAATCGTTTGTTAGAAAGTGAAACGGCTACTACAGAGGCTCGTTCTGTGGTGAGTGCGTACTATGAAAATCTAGGTAAAGAGGATTATCACGCTGCCTATCGCCAGTTAAGTGTGCGTGAAATGGAGCGCTACGGTACGTTTGAGCTGTGGCAACAAGCGGTAGCGAAGGCACAACATCCTAAAGTAGAAATGATTCAGCTCGATTACGTGTCTCAAGATAAAGATGATGACTATACTTTTCAACTATACTGGTTTTAAAGTGACCTTTGAAAAAGGGCAAGAGCCTGTTCTAGTTCGTTTGTATAACACAGGTAATGGGCTGGGGCATTATTAGCATCGAAGACGTGGAGGAGGACTAGGGTTATGGCAGCTATCAATACATATGATTTAAACTATACCGATGCCTTCAAGCTAGGGTATCAAAAAAACTATGCTAACTTCAACGGTCGTGCTAGCCGTAGTGAATATTGGCGCTTTATTGCAGGCGTTACAATGATTCAAGGGTCTTTAGGGATTTTGGCTATGATTTGTAATGCATTAGGCCTTCTTAATTTTGAAAGCATAGTTGATAAGGTTGGTTTTTGTATATCCTTATTTTTACTGCTTCCCAATATAGCAGCTACGGCGCGACGCATGCATGATATTGGCCGCAGTGGCTGGACGCAGCTGATTTCCTTTATTCCCATTGTAGGTTTCTTTGTATTCTTAAATTATGAATTACGCCGCGGTGATCAAGGGGAAAATGCTTACGGTGAAAGAACAGGTTATATCCCAGTTACATCTGATATAAGTAAAGAAACAGGTCTTGAAGAAACGCCTTCTCGCCGTCAAGACTGGATTATGGGGATTACAATCTTCCTTATCCAATCCATTCAAATTGCAGATGTAGTAGGTGAACTATTATGGTTTGGTCTTAACGGGAAACGGATACATGTAATAACTTCCTGTATTTATTAACATACTCATTATTTTATTTTATAAAAGTTTAACAACTCTTTTATAGACAATATAACACTTTGTAGTAAAATGAAAGGTAATATGAATTCAAATTTATAGATATTAAGTAATATATAATATCTAAATTACTATATGTGTTATGTACAACAGGACCTTATGAGCTTTACGTTCCTGTCTGTCGATGGAAGGAGTTTATTATGAAATCTTGTCCATATTGTGGACATGAAGTACTGAGAAATGATCGTTATTGCCCAGACTGTGGGCATGTCCGCAAAGCCCCTATTTCGTTAGATAAATATAATTTAGGCATGATTGAAAAACTTTAAACAATGTTTAGTATATAAATATGCTGACTTTGAAGGCAGAGCAAGTCGTAGTGAATATTGGAATTTCTTTTTAATGTATCAATTGCTCTTTGTAGCAATCTTGTTCACATGTGCCTTTTTAAGTTATATTAGCCCTCTCTCAAGTGCAGTAGGTGTAGGCTTCGGCTTAGTAATCCTAGTTCTACTGTCCGTAGTGATGGTTATCCCTGGCGTAGCCGTTGCAGTGCGTCGCTTGCACGATCAAGGTCGTTCTGGTGGCCTCGTATTTATCGGTTTTGTGCCTGTAATTGGGACACTTATCCTATTGGTTCTGATGGCTCTTCCTGGTGAAAGCCACTCAAACCGCTTTGGTTCTCCTACAGGACAAGTGATCTTAACAAAACAAATGGCTCACGAAATCGGGCTTATCGATGCAACACCAACTATGGGTCTCACAGCTGGACTACTATGTGCAATCTTTGTACTGTGGTTTTTGGTAGATAGATTACTTACGACAAGTATGATGTAAAATGGCAACTCTCCTTATAGCTTCGCTATAGGGAGCGTTTTTTATAGAATATAATTGTATAAATGGTTAATATAATGCATATGTTATTCTCAAAATATATAGAAATTGAAATTCAAAATGATAGATAAAAAAATGATATAATGATATTTGATTTTATTTTTATTTTATTTGTTATTTTGTAGGAGAGAATACAATGACAGATTTATCTATTAAAAACCTTTCGTATGTAGATAACTTCAAACATACGGTTATGGGCAATTTTGCTAATTTTAAAGGCCGTGCAAGCCGCAGTGAATACTGGCGTTTCTATGGTATCACAATTGTTATTGCTGGTATCATTAATGTATTGAGCGCACTTTTTATGAACACTGCATTATCAAGCGTTGTTGGTCTTATTTCCATGGCATACAACGTTGCAATTTTGTTACCTTCCATTGGTCTTGGCGTTCGTCGTTTACATGACGTTGGTAAAAGCGGTTGGATGCTTTTAATTAGCTTGGTTCCATTCGGTATTATCTATGTTATCTACTTGCTCGCTCAAAAAAAGGTGACGAAGGCGATAACCAATATGGTTCCCCAGTAAGCTATGAAACAATCACAGCTGAAGAAGCTGCTCGCACTGGCCTTAAAGAAACTCCATCTGAAGATATGGATCGCAAATTCATGTTCGCATGCATCGGTATCGTTATCTTAGAAGTAATCCTTATGGGCATCGTTGCATAAGCATAAACATATCTACAAAAAGCCTACGTATGTAGGCTTTTTCTTTTTAGTTAATTTAGATGTCTATTTATTGTCGCATATTGTTTTGACACTACTATTTTAATACAATAGTTTTACTAAAGATTAAACGTATATAGGAGATCGTGTATGAGTAGTATAAATTGGTGGCGTCGTTTAGGGCTAGTCGGTTGTGTGTTGGTAACATTAGGTTGTGTTAGTGGTTGTCAGTGGAATTTAGATAATCTAAAGCAATATAGTCAAGATTCATCAGCGAAAGACGTTAAAAAAGATGAGACGAAGAGGGTGTTTCGCTTCTATTTGGCTGCTACAAATGAGTTTAACTACAATGAGGTTAAATATGGGAGCCAATATGACCTAATCTGGCAACAGGCAGGTGCAAATGAACCACTAACAGGATTTAAGGTACAGGATTATGAGCGTCTTGAACAGGAATTAGTAGCTGCTAAGGAGGCAGGTCGTTCTTACGAGGATCTTGAAAGCACAACAGATGATCTATTGCCTATCTTACATGACATTGTAAGTGATATAAAGGCTTTAGATTCGTATTATAAAGCAAAGCAGTATGAAAAAGATAATTATGCATTTAGTCAAGCTACACTGGCTAAGCTTTCAGCGTTATTAGAGGTATTTGAACCAAAATATGAAGCGTTAAATGAGGCAGTTACGGCTGCTCATAAAAAAGAACGTAATAAAGATATTGAGTTGATGCGTTCGAATGGTCAAGTGAATGGCGCTCATATGGTGGAGATGATGGGGTACTATAGTGATATCGTTAGCCATATAATTGACCAAGGGCCTAATAGTGATGTGCAATGGGTGAAAGCCCAAAAGGAAGCAGCAAATGCAATCGTACCTAAGTTCACATCTGTAGAGGTACAAAATCGGATTGATCAAGCTAAGAATCTTGATGCGGCTATTGATGCATTTGTAGCAGAACAAAGTGCTGAGACACATCATGAGGTAATTTCACAATATAATGAGCTAGCTCGGACTCCGATGAATTTTAAACTGCTAGATAAAGTGCAAGATACCTATATACCTGAAGGTGTATAGTTTACTTATTGACAATTTCCCCATTTGAGCCCTATAATTATCTATTATATGAATATTGCGTTGAAAAAGACGGCACGTCTCAGACGGATTTAGTAGAGACCAAACTCATGGGCTGAAAGGTTTGGAAATCTAGAGATTTGCGGATCACTTTGGAGCAAGCGGCAACGCCGCCGGTGAACACCGTTATATGTTTAAGTGGCTTTCATAGTTATGTGATGAGTTGTGTCCTATAAGTTACCATCATGCAGGCGCATGGTGTGACGATTGCAGAATATGCGGTGGCGCTAGCTTTCACAGAAGGTCAGTAGGGTGGTACCACGGATATTACGTCCGTCCCTTCGGGGGCGGGCGATTTTTTTATGTAAAAGGAGCACATCATGGATTACGGTAAGACGTTACATTTGCCTGAAACAGAATTCCCAATGCGCGGCAATTTGCCTAAGCGCGAACCAGAAATCTTAAAATTCTGGGAAGACAACAAAATTTACGAAAAAAACGTTTGGAATTGCGTAAAGACGCAAAAACCTTTCATCTTGCATGATGGCCCTCCGTACGCAAATGGTAAATTGCACATCGGTCATGCCCTCAACAAAACGTTGAAGGACATTATCATGAAATACAAAACAATGACTGGTCATTATACTCGCTACATTCCTGGTTGGGATACGCACGGTTTGCCAATCGAGCATGCAGTTATTAAAAATACTGGTCTTAATCGTCATGAAATGGCGCCTCTTGATTTGCGCAACAAATGTAAGGAATATGCATTAGAATGCGTAGAAAACCAAAAACAAGACTTCATTCGCTTTGGTGTATTAGGCGAATGGGAGCGCCCTTATTTGACATTGCGCCCTGAGTTCGAAGTAAAACAACTTGGTATCTTCGGCGAAATGGCAAAACGCGGTCATATCTATAAAGGTCTTAAAACTGTATACTGGTGTACGCACTGCGAAACTGCATTGGCAGAGGCAGAAATCGAATACGCTGAGAAAAAATCTTTCTCCATCTACGTAAAATTCCCTTACGTATCCGAGAAAAAGGTAACATTGCCAGCTGGCGTAGATCCAAAACAAGCATTTGCTGTTATCTGGACAACTACTCCTTGGACAATGCCTGCCAACGTAGCAATCTCCGTTAACCCTGAGCTTGAATATGGCTGGGTAAAGTAGGCGAAGAATACTACTTGATGGCGACTGAACTTGTTGAAGCAGCTATGAAAGATATCGGTATTGAAGAATACGAAATCGTAAATCGTTTCTCCGGTGCTGACTTAGAATTGGCAGATTTCAAACATCCATTCGTAGAACGTAATTCCACAGTATTACTTGGCGATCACGTAACACTTGATGCTGGTACTGGTTGCGTTCATACAGCGCCTGCACATGGTGAAGACGACTTTAACATCGTTCAACGTTACAATAAAGAAGGCAAAGCTGAGCTTCCTATCGTATCCCTTGTTAACGAAACTGGTAACTATACTAAACAAGTAGACGACAATCGTTATGGCGATACTGAATTCCCATTGGCTGGCGTAGAAATCCACGATGCAGAGGTTCCTGTAATTAAAATCTTGGCGCACAATAATGCATTGCTTAGCAAATCTAGCTTGCGCCACCAATACGCGCACTGCTGGCGTTGTAAAAATCCTGTTATCTACCGCGCTACAGAACAATGGTTCTCCTCTGTAGATGGGTACCGTCAACAAGCACTTGATGCTATCGATAACCAAGTACAATGGATCCCTAAATGGGGCCATGACCGCATCTTTAACATGGTTCGCGACCGCGGTGACTGGGTAATTTCCCGTCAACGTATTTGGGGCGTGCCAATTCCTATTTACTATTGTGAAAGCTGTGGCGAGCACATCATCAATGACGACACTATGTCTGCATTACTTGAAAAAGTAGCTGTAGAAGGTTCCGATGCATGGTGGGCACACAGTGCTAAAGAATTGTTACCAGAAGGCTTCAAATGTCCTCATTGCGGTCATGATGAATTCAAAAAAGAAACAGATATCATGGACGTATGGTTTGACTCTGGTTCCTCTTGGTCTGGCGTACTTGAAGTTAATGGCTTAGATGTACCATGTGCTATGTACCTTGAAGGTTCTGACCAACATCGTGGCTGGTTCAACTCTTCCTTGTTAACTGCAGTGGCAACAACAGGTAAAGCACCTTACAACTCCGTATTGACACACGGCTTCGTTGTGGACGGTGAAGGTCGCAAAAATGTCTAAATCTGTAGGTAATACAGTAGCACCTAGCGACATCATCGACGTATACGGCGCTGACGTTATGCGTTTGTGGGTATCCTCTGCGGATTACCAAGCAGACGTACGTTTGTCTAAAGACATCGTAAAACAATTATCCGAAGTCTACCGTAAGATCCGTAATACATTCCGCTTCTTGCTTGGTAACTTGGATGACTTCAATCCAAATACTGATAAAGTGGCTTACGCAGATATGTCTGAATTCGATAAATGGGCATTGTTGCGCTTAGAAGAAGTACGTCAAAAAGTTTCTGATGCATACGAAAACTATGAATTCCACATGTTATACCATGCAATTCATAACTTCTGTACAGTAGACTTGAGCTCCATCTACCTTGATGTAATGAAAGATACTATGTATGCTGAAAGCAAAAATAACGTAGCTCGTCGTTCTGCTCAAACAGCAATGTACGAAATCTTAAAAACATTGGTAGCAATGGTATCTCCAGTACTTTCCTTCACAGCAGAAGAAGTTTGGAAATACATGCCTAAAGAAGAAGCCATGCCTGAATCCGTTATGCTTCAAGATTGGCCACAAGGTCATCCTGAACACTTCAACCAAGAATTGGCTGATAAATGGAACCAATTGTTAGACTTGCGTACATCTGTACAAAAAGCATTGGAACTTGCTCGTCAAAACAAAACAATCGGTCACCCATTGGATGCATCTGTTACAGTATACGCTGAAGGTGCTGCATTTGACGCATTGAATGCCCTTGGTGAGGAAGGCTTGGCTAAACTTGTTATCGTATCCGAAGCTCACATCGTAAACGGCGCTGCACCAGCAGAAGCTGTTAAAGACGAAGAAACAGGCGTGGCTACAGTCGTTGCTGCATCTGGTCTTGAAAAATGTGAACGCTGCTGGATCCACCGCGATACAGTAGGTCAAGATAGCGAACATCCTACACTTTGCGATCGCTGCGCAGACGTTGTAAAAACTCTATAATTATAGATAAAATAGAAAACCCTTCTCTAACACATTTAGTATGTGCACCAGAGAAGGGTTTTTATATATGATTGTTTTCTTAGATGTATTATGGCTAGATGTAAGCTTCCTATGTACATTTCTTTTACAAAAATATTAAAAAAATTTATAGAAATTTATGAATTCATTGTATGCTATCATTCTCATGTAACTATTCGTATCAATTAAGACTTCGTTATTTTGTTCATGAAATATTAATGTGTAATTTTTACGCATTTCATGTTAAAAGCTAATTTCCCGGTTTAAGATGTTTATAGTTAGTTTAGTTCTTGTTCTTATATGAGAAGGAGGAAGAGAAATGGTTGCAGCAATCGTTAAAGCAATCTTGGCAGCGCTTACTGGTTTAGCTAACGCTTTATTGCCTTTATTCAAATAACAATTTCATTCCCCAGAAAAAAGACCACCCTGCTTGCGGTGGTCTTTTTCTTTTGCCTGAAAATAGAAGTCAATTTGTAACATAATGATTTAGAGAATCTTTAACTATCGTTTAACTATAGGGCTTTATATTGACTATGGAAAATAGCGTACCTATAATAAAGATGAATAAACCATGAAATGAACGTAAAGGGCGTACAGTGTTGTGTGGTTTTATTTCTTAGGCAAAACGAGGGGAGCGTACAAGACATGAGAAGAAATCTGATTATTAAGGCTTTTTGTTTTAGGTGCTGTAGGTTGTGCTTTTACTATTACAGGAATAGCAGCTAATGGGCATGGACAAGGTATTGCAGATTCTACTACAAAAGTGAATGAGGCTAAACATGAAGCTGTTCGTTCTAGCTGGATGGACCGTACAGATGTGGTTGTTGGGGTTGGTATGAAAGACTCGAAAGAGACGCATACCCAGCATCATGCTGTTGGTTCACCACCGAGAACTGATCTACATACTGTAACTTCGAAAAATTCAAAATCTACTGAAATCAATAAATTGTATATTGAGACCTTGCAACCTATAACCCATTATGATGAAAACGCTAAAAGCGTTGTCTTTGTACAAGGTCGTATTGGGCGCAGTGGAGAAAAAATTTCATCTTATAAATTAGAAGGTTATTTGGAGCCAGCCAGACCTGCAGGGACGTTTATAAGTCATGATAAACAAACAGATACGAAAGAATCATTAGGAATGAATGCTAATATTGGCATTGGCTATCGTCGTCTTAGCAAAGGTGAACATGCTTATGTTGGTGTTAATGCGTTCTATGACCATGTGTTTAAAGGTGGCTATAAGCGTGTTAGTGGTGGTGTAGAATATGTGGCAGGTCTTAATGAATTTCATGCTAATCTGTACCGAAATCTAGGGACTGATGATAGAAAATATATAGGTCTCCATGGGCGTAGTGTTGTATTGGGTGATCCTACAGGATTGTATCCATATGGGATGGATCCTGATCAAAGTCTTTATAATTATGGTATAGCTGCTTATGAAAATCATTGGATGCTATCAGAAAAGGTTGCTGCCAGTGGATTTGATGTAGGATACTCACGAACTTTCAAAAATGCTCGCTGGGCTCGTGTTCATGCGGACTATTATAATTGGCGTGGTAGAGAGGCTGTAAGAGTAGGCTATGGAAGATTAAATAAACGGGATGCTATAAAAGGTTTTAAACTGGGGGCAGAATTCCATATTACACCACATCTTACTCTTGATGCGGGTTACCAAACGGCATCTCATCATTTGAGTGGTCCTTATGCAACCTTGAAATATACCATCGGCACATCCAAGTTTGCTTGGCGTGGTGGTAAACATAGTGAAAGCGTGATTACAACGGCTCGTTCCAAGATGCTTGATAAGGTACATCGTAGCGATATGGTTGTACAAGAAACTGTGGAAAAATATTTATGAGCAACAGTTTGTCGATGTTGGTTTATAGGCGTTTTTGCGTATTTTACCCTCATGATCATTTATAATAGTTTAGCCTATTCATAGGGTTATAAAAAAGGAGCTAGTACTTTATGTACTAGCTCCTTTTATATTCTTGGTTATTTTTATTGTAATGCCTTTGGTACGCTGAGTTTTTTCCAGTTATCTAGTTCAGGTATTTCCAAAGTATTGATTGTTTTTTGAATCCAATAGTTCAAGGATACTTCGTTGCCTACGTATTGTTCAAATAAATAGGTATTGCCTGGAGTATCTTCTTGGTTCCCATCCTCATCGATGGTGTGGCGTACAGATTCTTTCAGATAGAGCTGCACTCTAAATGGATTCGCTTGATTGCCTTTAAAAATGAAATAGGAAGGACCAATAAAGTCATGGGTGCGGATATTAACTTGTTCGTACTTTTTGTCTTTTAGGCCTTGTAATGCGGTTTGTATCATGGCATTCGCATCGTCGTATTCTTCGAGCAAGAAAGCTTGTTGATCTACATCGAGTACATAGTGCCACGTCGGTTTTTCTTCGCTTTTTTCGATGGACCAGTTGTCTACTAGATTAGGTAAGGCATGATTATCGTAGAGGTCTTTCAATAGATCGCGTGTAGCATCCTTATTCATTACCGTACGATAGATAATTTCTTGACCTTCCGTAGGGTCGTAGCCGTGTAATCGCACTTGATACATATCTCGAGGCATACCCGAAACATCTAACTTAAAAATATTGCGCAATTTCTCTGGAACAGATAGGAAATGATTGTAAAAGCTTAACTTTATTTCATCTTGGGCTGTTAAGGCTTTTTCGATGGTTTGCCAATCATATAAGGTGGTATCCCACAGGAAGTCATCCATGTTTACCGATAAGCGGGCTGCGTATTGAGGCCACGTAGTAGGACCAGGGCGCACCGTAGTAGTAGACTCTGCAATGCCTTCCTTATACTGCCAGTGACCATCAATTTCCTCAAATGCCTCTAATCGCTCTGCTGCTTCGTCATCGATAGGAACATCTTTTAACTCTTCATCTAAGTTTGCCTTATGGGACAAGATGTATTGATGGGACTGTTCGTAATAAGATACAGCTAGATCAAGTTCTGGCGTGCCTGTTACATAGCCTTTTTCATAGGCATAGCCGAGAGCAACCCGTGTTAGGGCGCGCGTAATATCGTAGAAGAGAACTCGATTTTCCTCTTCGAAGGCCCGTTGCTCTTCATCTAAGACGCGCAGTAAGGATTGAACGGCAAAGCGCATATTTTTCGTTACACCTAAACCGTGGATGCGCATATAACCAATGTATGGCAAGGCAAACATAAAGCGTTCCTTAGTCGCCGCCATATGCGTTAAGTCTGCAATGAGGCCCCAGTCTAGAGGGAGGTGGCCGATGTGAAAGATATAACCAAAAGCCGCTTGTAATGCGGCATACCCAGCATCACTAAAGTTCTTAGTAGCGGCACGGCGATAGAGACCAATCGCCTTAACTGGATTGTAAGGAATGGTGCTGCGCAATTCTTTGGCATCGTAGAAATGATAGTAATAGTCCGCTAACTCGGCGATACTTTCAGATTGTCCCAAGGCGGCTGCTTTAGTAAACCAAGTGAAAGCATCTTCAAAGTTGCCATTTTTCATGACAGTCGAGGCCCGTATAGAGCATCATGGCTGGATTGCCCAGGTTTGCTGCCGTTCTAGCTACGCGGCGAGCGTTCTCAAAGTCGCCTTCGTCGATGTAGATGTTACGCAAATTTCCTTGGAACATGGCGAGCCCATTGTAGAGCGCTTTATTAAGCCATCTTTTCGCTAGCTCCGATGCGTTTTCTTGCAGTTTCTCGTCTGGTATTGTCCCTTGTAAGGCCGCAATCCGATCGTGTATGGAACCACCTTGTAGGCTTCGTTGGATGCGTTTTGCCAAACTTAGAGGAGGTGGCATAATCATATCTTTTGCTGCTTCAATGCGATTGTCGTCGCGCCAGAAAAATACATTACCAATTACATACTGGCAATAGGCGTCGTCTTGCTCTGCATAATCGTGGACAATGCGGAATGCATCATCAAAGGAGATTTGCATATCCTTTTCGACAGTTGGCGTAATAGAACCTTTAATGCGCAACGCTTGTAAGGTTCCGATAGGACTACAACGGCGAATACTATCGTGTAAGCACTGATAGGTTCGCATATTGTCCTCAGGGAAATTGGATTCCTCCCAAGTGAAGCGAGGCCTGCATAAACGCGTGCTAAGAGGGCATATGCATCACCTAGCTCGCGTGCTTCTGGATCATTAGCGATTGTAAGCGCATCCTCTTTGGTATTAATTTCGCTTTCAAGAAGTATAGACATATCGTTTCGCAAGGCACGATGATCAGTTGACACTGCATCTTGCTGATTGTTGACAATAAGTTCAAGCTGACGCAAACCCTCTTGGGCCGCTTTTTGATTATAAGATCTAAAAATCATGTGGAAGACCTTTTGTAGGCGTTCCGTAAAGTACTGTGCCATTAGGCCTCCTTGTTATACGATAGAATATATATTTATTATATAACGAACGCTTGGTACGGTGAAAGAGAAAATAAATTAAACAAAAAAATCCCTCTGCATAGATTTTGATTTACGTTGCTGTGAAATCTGTAATCTTTCAGAGGGGATATAGTTATCCTAATTCCTTGGAATCACTATTATTTTTTGTTATAATCGCCGAACCATTTGTCGTAGATTTTTTGGTAAGTGCCGTCTTCTTTAAGTTCTTTAAGAGCTTTGTTAACAGCATCTTGTAAAGCTTTGTTGCCTTTTTTCACGCCAAGAACTGTGCCTGGGGATTTAGTAGGTTCGCCTACGAGTTTAAGGTCTTGGTCAGCACCTTGTTTGAGGTAGTACATAGCAACTGCGTTATCGAGGATAGCGCCATCGATTGTGCCAGCTTTCAATTCCATGAAGATATTAGCATTGGAATCGATTTGTTTTTACTGTTGTACCAGGGATTTTTTGAGCCATTTCAACAGGGATTGTGCCGATTTGAGCACCTACAGTTTTACCTGCCAATTCATCCATGTTGTGGATTGTAGTATTGTCTTTACGAACAACTGTGATGAAACCACCTTGGTCAAAGTACACATCGGAGAAGTCTAATACTTTTTCGCGTTCTGGTGTAGCGTTGATACCGGCAGCAATCATGTCGATATCGCCAGATTGAACAGCTGGAATCAAAGCGTCAAAGCCCATGGATTTGAATTCCATTTTTAGACCGATTTTTTTAGAAATTGCTTCGGACAAATCAACGTCGAAACCAACGTATTTTTTTCGCCTTCAGTAAATTCGAATGGTGGGAATGTAGTTTCAGAACCTACACGCAATACACCTTCTTGTTGTGTCATTTTTGGTTTTTCATTGCCACAACCAGCCAATAAACCCATTGCTGCTACCGCTACGAGGGCGATGGCTGTCAATTTTTTGAACTTAAACATAGTATCCTCCTCAAACATCCATATACATGATTTATACATTTCTGTTTATATTGTACGGAATTTTTACACCAATAGGCAATAACATTGTATAATTAAGAATACATGACTTTCATATTTTTAGGATGCTTTCTACTTAATCTTGTGATTTACGAGGTAGAATACCCTTAATGATTATGTTAATTTAAGAATATCCTAGATTGTTATATTAATTTATATATATTAATTTATCACTGGAGGCTATATGTCCCTTACACATATCTTTTTCAGATCTTTTGTAAAAAGCTTCGCCCCTGATGCTTTTTGCGGTGAATTATACATTAGCTAAGAACCCTGAGATTTCTAGTCAAGAATTTGAGTCTGTCAAAACTATTGGTGCGACCCTCGAAAAACATGGCATGGATGTAACTTATGAATTCTGTAACTTACCAACCGCCTTCAAGGCCTCTGTTGTAAAAGTAGACAACCCTCAAGGTCGTTTGGCAATTTTATGTGAATACGATGCATTGCCTGAAGTAGGTCATGCGTGCGGCCACTGTGCGAGTGGTGCCATGAGCATACTGGCGGCATTAACATTCCGTAAAATGCAGCAAGACGGCGTAGCTTTCAATATGGATATCGATATCATCGGAACCCCAGACGAAGAAGCCATGGGATGCAAGGTAGATATGTGCAATGCCGGCGTATTTAAAGACTATGATTTTGCTATTATGGTTCACCTTGATGGAGAGGAAACGCGTCCTAATTCACAATTCTTGGCCCTCGATTGTTTCCGCGCCAAATTCCACGGTAAACCGGCCCATGCAGCAGGCGAGCCTTGGAATGGGGTCAATGCGGTGAACGGCGTACAACTTGCTATTCATGCTATGGATATGATGCGCCAACAAGTACGCCCTGAAACGCGCATCGGTACATGGATCATCGCTGGCGGTACTGCGTCCAATGTCATTCCCCCCTTATGGTGAATTAGAAGTCACTGTGCGCCATACAGAACGTGACTATTTGAACGGTTTATCTGAGCAGATTAAAAAAATCTTTGAAGGTGCTGCCCTTTGTACGGGTACAACAGTAGATGTTGAGTTTTATGGTAACCCTTATGATGATATGAATCAAAACTATTGCGGTACAGCGCTCATTGAAGAAGTAATGGCTGACATGGGCCTCGATTTTGAACCTGGTGCAGCAGCCCTCGGTGGTAGCTCCGATATTGGTAATGTCAGCTATCAATGTGCGGCGTTTCACCCTAAATTAAGACTAGCTGGGGACGATAAAGTGTGCCACTCTAAAGAATTTGCCGCTGCCATGCTGGAACTTTCTATTGAACAAACCATCATCGATGGTGCTAATGTTATTGGTGGCGCTTTACTACGACTCGTAGAAAAACCAACAACCTTAGAAGAAATCGTTGCTGAATTTAATAGTACTAAATAAAAGGAGGCTTTATGTCCTCAACTGAAACATTACAAATTAAAAATTATATAGGACTTACAGGGGGATAAGCCTATTAAATTTATAGCCTCCGACGTCGATGGTACTTTGGTTAATGATGCAAAGGCCATTCCTGAGGATGCTATCGAAGCGATTCGAGCGGCTCGTGAAAGTGGCATTCGCGTGGCTATCGCTTCTGGTCGTGCTTGGAACGAGATGAATGATGTCATTGAAAAGTTGCCTTGCTTGCGCTATTTCATGTGCACCAATGGCGCCTATGTGATGGACAAGGACGAAAATCGCAGTCTATTCCACGTTAACTTTGATAAGGAACAAGCATTATACTTGTTGCGTAAACTCTTAACCTACGGTGTCTATGTAGAGGCCTATGTGAAAGACCAAATCTTTGGTATGTATCCACCGTCCAGATGCATTACGCCTGAACGATTAAACGCATGTGCTAGTGTGCGTAAAGCGCCTAATAAAAAAGGTTCGGATAGCCTAATGGATAATCATCTACCTAGCTCAATGAATCATCCTCAATTTGGTGTAACTGACGAGCATCTGCCTGGTGAAACCCATGATCGCTATGCTCTTGCTGAAAGTGATGAAGCGGCAAAAGCGACTATGTCCGAATGTGAAGTAGAACAGTCTAATTTCTTCTTTAGACCTAATATTCGTCCCTTTATCTTAGCAACGCGTACTATGGTATGTGACCTACTAGCTTATATGGAATCTTTGGACGAAGGTCCTGAGAAAATTCAAATATTCTACGGCGACGAGCCGATGCGTCAACGGATCTTACAAGACTTGCGCGATGAATACCAAGGTCTATCTCACGATGGTACAGGCCGTGAAAGATTTTACGATGTACTGCTCTCCAGTGAAGGCAATTTAGAATTCGTATTGCCTCATACTACAAAGGGAACAGCCGTAGAAGCCTTGGCCAAACACTGGGGCTTTAGCCCAGACGAAGTAATAACACTAGGGGACAGCGAAAACGATCTGTCTATGCTGCGCTTTGCAGGCGCTGGTGTAGCTATGGGTAATTCCAAGCCAAATATTAAAGAAGCAGCACGGTACGAGACGACAGACAATAACCACCACGGCGTGGCAAAAGCAATCTACTCTGCCATAGCACATAACAATGAGCTAAATAAAACTAAATAACTTTAATTTCGTTTCGATTACATTAGAGTAGATGAGATTAGATATGTCCATATTTGAGATATTACCAGTTAAAAATAAATACTTTTAACTGGTAGTATCTAGAAAAAACATATATATCATTTACGTAGCAAGTTGATGTAGCAAGTTTACTTAGCAATGTTAGACATAGGAGGTGATGTATAATGGGGAATTTAAAGTTTACTATCGATGATACTTGCGTTAAGTGTGGTGCTTGTGCTGAGGATTGTCCTGTTCAATGCATCACTGAAGGTGTGACTCGCTTTAATATCGGTACAGGCTGTATCGGCTGTGGCGATTGTTATTCAATCTGTCCCGTTGGGGCCGTGAAGATGCATAAACGGGAGATTTCAAAGAGTAATATTCAGAAAATGGGAGACTCGAAAGTGTAATAGTCAGAAAACGGTAGACTTCAAAGAGTAATAGTCAGAGCTTGGAATGTTGAAAGTCCGAACCTTAAGAATGTTGGAAATTTGAACGTTAAGAATGTTAAAAATCCGAACATTAAAAACTTATTTATAATTTTCATACGGAATATATGGAGTCTGAATACTTCGTATGGTATAATAAACTGTAATGAAAAATTAGCGTTTAACTCGAAAAAACGCGCTCCCCAGTACAGAAATGGATGGGCATAAATAATAGTGAATATACTTTCACAAAGATGCATATGGAGGAAGGCATGGAAAACAAGGAATTTATAATTGTTGTTGACTTTGGTGGTCAATATAATCAATTGATCGCGCGCCGTGTTCGTGAAAATCACGTATACTGCGAAGTATATCCATACAACAAAGCGCTGGAAAAAATTAAAGAATTAAAGCCGCAAGGTATTATCTTCACAGGCGGTCCTAACAGCGTGTATGAAGAAAACTCTCCAAAAATCGAAAAAGAGATTTTTGAACTTGGTATTCCTGTTCTTGGCATGTGCTATGGTATGCAAATTATGGCGCATACGTTGGGCGGCGAAGTTAAATCTGCCGATAACCGTGAGTTCGGTAAAACACCTACTAAAGTAGACAATACATCCCCATTATTCAAAGGTTTGGACGAAGACCAAGTTGTTTGGATGTCCCATGTTGACTACGTAGCAAAAGTTCCTGAAGGTTTTGAAATCGTTGCGCATACAAAAGACTGCCCTGCAGCAGCTATGCAAAACAAAGAGCGTAAATTATATGCTATGCAATACCATGCAGAAGTATTGCACACTGAACATGGTAAAGAAATGCTTCACAACTTCTTGTACGAAGTATGTGGTTTCGCAGGCACATGGACAATGGCGAACTATGCAAAAACTGCTATTGAAGAAATCCGTAACACTGTAGGCGATGGCAAAGTATTGTTAGCATTGTCTGGCGGTGTAGACAGCTCTGTTGCGGCAGCTCTTATTTCTAAAGCTGTAGGCGACCAATTGACTTGTATCTTCGTTGATCATGGCTTGATGCGTAAAAACGAAGGCGACGAAGTGGAAGCAGCTTTTAAAGATTCCGGCATGCATTTTATCCGCGTCGATGCAGAAAAACGTTTCTTAGATAAATTGGCTGGTCTTGAAGATCCAGAAGCTAAACGTAAAGCTATCGGCGAAGAATTCATCCGTGTATTCGAAGACGAAGGTCGTAAAATCGGTTCCGTTGACTACTTAGCGCAAGGTACAATCTACCCTGACGTTATTGAGTCCGGTACTGGTGAAGCAGAAGTTATCAAATCTCACCACAATGTAGGCGGCTTGCCTGCAGTTGTAGACTTCAAAGGCCTTATCGAACCATTGCGCAACCTCTTCAAAGACGAAGTGCGTGAACTTGGTTCTGAATTAGGTTTGGCTGACTACCTCGTATGGCGTCAACCATTCCCAGGTCCTGGTCTTGCTATTCGCGTAATGGGCGAAATCACGAAAGACAAACTCGACATCTTGCGTGATGCAGACTACATTTTCCGTGACGAAATTGCAAAAGCTGGTCTTGATCGCGACATCAACCAATACTTTGCAGTATTAACATCTACACGTACTGTAGGCGTTATGGGTGACTTCCGTACATACGATTACACATTGGCATTGCGTGGCGTAACAACAACAGACTTCATGACTGCTGACTGGGCGCGCATCCCTTACGACGTATTGGACACAATCTCCCGTCGTATCGTAAACGAAGTACAACATATCAACCGTATCGTGTACGATATTACATCAAAACCACCTGCTACAATTGAGTGGGAATAAAAATTAGAACAACATAGTATTTAAAGAATACATATACAAAGGCCTTTCATCGTTATGGTGAGAGGCTTTTTGTGAAAGTAGTAGTTGTTCTAATTTATTTTTTCTATTTTGTTGTTACTAGTAGATATCTTTAAGGAAATCAGGGTATGGAAACCATAAAAGAATTTTTAGTTAGTGACATATATTTAGATATTATAAAAAGAACTAGGTGTCGACAACTTTAATCAAGACGTACAAAGTGTTGAAGTAGAAGAGCTAAAAAATCGATTAAGACAGAGACAATTCTTACTAGAAGGCTTTAATTGTAAAGTACTTTCAGAAAAAGAGGTGGTGCAGTTTTACGAGCAAATGATAGAAGAATATGGAAAAGATATTATCGTTTGGTCTAAAAAAAGTTTTTGGCAATATAACGATGATACTATTGATTCATATCCAGATGGTGAATTTCCTATAGGTGAAGATCTGTCTGAAGATGACGAATCAACTGTAATTGAAATAGGAAAATACTCTATAACAAGTATTGGTTTGTATATAATTGAATTTGACCTCTTGAAGAATCATCAAGAGATAGTAGCTGACTATTATAAAAGATTGGGCATTCCTCGGTCCGCGAAATATGCAAAAGACATGATAGCATTTTATAAAGAGGTTTTTACTTTAGGTATTTAAATATTAATGATTGAGGGCTGTTTGGTTATAGTCCCTTTTATGTTATACAAAAAAATTGGTATACTGATTTTTAAGTTATAGATTTTGGTTTAAACAGTTGTTTTGAAAAATAGAGGTCCTATGAAAACGACAAAAATCTTTTTGGCGAGTATCCCAAATACTCTCTCCATGATGCAAGGGTTCAAAAAAATAGAATACGCAGATGGTAATTTAATTTTTTTACTTTTGACTATATTTTTTTCTTATGAGAACGGTATTGAACAGACTCATAAGGCTAAGATTATATTTGAAAAAAATGTGATATTGATGATTTAGAAATTCTTGTCTTTAATAGTACAATATTAGATACTTTCACGGGTAAAAGAATTGAGTTGCCTCAGTATCAGCAGGATTATAGTGAAAGTGAGTTCGAGGTTATTACCGAGACCTATAATTGGGGACGAGCTGTGTTGCAAGGTTGGTTATGGACCGAAGGAAATCCCGTACATTGTATAATGAACATATACTTTACAGGTGATATGGTATATGTAGTCGATGAGGCCTAATATGAGCGATTTAGATTTTACTATTTGCTGCACAGTTACTTTCTTCAGCAAGAAGAGGAGAACTTCACCGAATTTGAATAATGGAAAGTATTGCCCTCATCTTGTTATAAAGGGCTCTGAACAGCTGTTAGGTGTAAACTTTATCGATGGTGAAGAGGTCATCTTTGATAAACCAATATGTGCCAATGCACTGCCAGTAAATGAAGATATAGATTATTCAGCACTACAAGCGGGTACAGAGTTCCTTGTCATGGAAGATGGCAATGTTGTTGGTGAAGGGATTGTAAAAGAAATCTTTCAACATAAACCACATGGG